>ERZ836358.60-NODE-60-length-138558-cov-22.305257_pt1 | contig 138558 bp, 140 predicted proteins | sample MGYA00519942_ERZ836358 | MGnify/ENA primary metagenome ERZ836358 (study PRJEB31850, sample SAMEA3708798) | human gut metagenome | biome: human gut; feature: human-associated habitat; material: faeces | place: China | collected 2014 ...
AGCAGGCTCAGAACAAGCTGGATGTGTTTTTCGCCTGCAATCGCCTGACGGACGAGGAGTACGAAGAGCTGACGGTGCTGGTGGGAACTGTATACAGCGCAGAGGAAACGGACAGCGAAGGCTGACAGAGAGGCAAGGGCTGCGCATTGGTATGGAGTGCCTTCCGGGTGAGATGGGGCGATATAATCCCCGAGAGCACAGATGCCTGGAAATCCTACCTAGCTGCCCAGTACGCCGCAGGAACCCCTGTCCAAATCGCCTACAAGCTGGTAACGCCTACCCCCATCCATGCCACGGGCGCACAGCCCGTCCCGGCGCTGGCGGGGTGCAATACGGTGCTGACGGATGCCGACAGCGCGACAGTGACGGGCCGGGCTGACCCGGCCCACGCCATTGCGGCGCTGCAAGCACAGTTGGCTACGGCAACACAGCAGCTGGTGGAGACTCAGGCGGCGGTGGTGGATTACATCTATGAGCAGGATTTGGCCGAAATTGGACTGGAGGAGGTTGACGACAGTGACAATCAAACAGATACAGGCGCTGCTGACGTACCTGGGGTATAATCCCGGGGCCGTGGACGGGTGCAGGACACAGGCGGCGATACATAGGAGATGAAGATGTGACACTACAGCAAATATCGGATTTGCTCCACGAGAACCTTGGGTACATCATCATTGTGATCATGTCTCTTGTGGAGGTCTCGAAAATCAAAATCAATCCATGGTCAACGTTTTTTGAATGGATTGGAAATCTGCTGATGTCCGGCGTCAAAGAGGAGATTTTGCAGCTGAGGACCGAGACAGAGGGCATGAAAAAGGAACTGGACGGGCTGAAGCGAGAGAGTTCGGAGCGGGAGGCAAAGACGGCCAGAATCCGGATCCTTCGGTGTGCCGACGAGGTATACCGGGGGGATAAGCACAGCAAGGAGTACTTTGACAATGTTCTGGACGACATCACATCCTACCAGGACTACTGCCGGACGCACCCGGCGTTCAAAAATGAAAAAGCGGTTATTGCCATCAAGCGGATTGAACAGGTGTATGAACGCTGTCTCAAAGAAAAGACATTTTTGTAAATGAGGAAGGAGTATAGAATCATGGAAAAGGAAATCATGGACATTCTGGCACAGGGGGCCCCTATTTTTGCACGACTGGTTGTGGCGGGAATCTTCGCACTGTTTGCGTGCCTGGTGTATCCCTGGCTGAAGGAGCAGAAAATCTACGGCCAGGTGGTGAAATTTGTACGGGCAGCGGAAAAAATGGCGGAGGCTGGGAAGCTGGACAAGGCGAAGAAAAACGCCTATGTTGTAGCGCTGCTGGAAAAGGCAGGGGTGAAGGTTACACCCATTGTAAGAGCCATGATCGAGGCCGCGGTAGAGGAACTGGACCTGGTGAAAGACAAATTCCTGCTGGGGCTGCCCAAGGACGGAGACCAGAGAAACACGGATGATCAGGCGGCAGAAACGGCGGAGGACTAAATTTTCCAAGCGGGTGGTTGTGGGGCTGCTGATTGCGGTGGCGGCATTCACAATCGCGGTGCTTGGGATTTTTTTATGGACGGGCAACGAGCCCTCCACGCTTATAATGGCATTCTTTTCCTTTGCCGGGGGCGAGGCGGGGGTGCTGGGGATCATCAAATACAGCGACAACCGATATGTCCCCGGGGAAGAGAAAGATACGGATGAGGAAATGAAAGGGTGAATGGTATGGGAAGCACATTTGTGCCGCGTCTGACAAGACCGGAGGCGGGGAATAAATACTATATGACCAAAGACGCGGGGGGATACTCCGACGCCTGCAAGGGCAAGCCGGTGGACGCGGGGTGCAATGTCCTGAGCAACTGCGTGGGGTATGCATTTGGCCGCTTCAACGAGATTGGCGGATGGGGCAGCTGCAAATACCTGCGGCCTGTAAACGCAGAACTGTTCATCCAGTACGCCGGAGATCTGACAGTAGGACAGGAGCCCCGAATCGGGGCCTGCATGGTCTGGCAGAAGGGGGCGACTCTGCAGGGCTGCGACGGGGCAGGGCATGTGGCCATCGTTGAAAAGGTGCTGTCTGCCAACAGTGTGGTGACATCGGAAAGCGGGTACGGCTGCGCCAATCCGTTCTGGACCCAGACGCGAAGCCGGGGCAGCAATGGGAACTGGGGGCAGAACAGCGCATACAAATTTCTCGGCTTTATCTACAATCCGGCGGAATGCTGCGGCGGGGACACGAAGGACATTGACACCGGGAAGGCGGTGCACTACCAGGCAACCGTAAGCACAGGACTGAACGTCCGCAGCGGGCCGGGGGTGGGATACGCCATCATCGGCGGACTGGCGAAGGGCGCGGCAGTGACCATTGTACGGGAAAGCGGGACCTGGGGGCAGCTTTCCAATGGTGGTTGGTGCTGCACGGACTATCTGCGCAAAAGGGTGGAAGATACGGGCAGCGCGGACGCTGGGAACACATCGGACGACGGCAGCTGGGCACCGAAGCTCGGGGAGATTGTTGATTTTGGTGGCGGACTGCAATATGTGAACGCTTACGCCGCCAGGGGCTTTGCCGCAAAGGCGGGGAAAGCGAGAATCACACGGATTTTCCAGCCGGAGAAAGCAAAACACCCCTACCACTTAGAGCACGTGGCAGGGGGCGGGAGCAATATCTGCGGATGGGCGGACAGGGACAGCTTTCGCAAATGTGAATAGAGAAGGGTTTTAACAGAGAACCGGGGCGCTGCGATTGGCAGTGCCCCGGCTTTTTTGCGTTTATGGGGAGAACATGGTCAGAAAATGAAATGGCTGGGCGGCGTTGTCAGAGCGGCCACTGGTTCTGCTTGTGGCGGGCTTTTTTGGCATCGTCCTTGTGTAGGTGGGCGTCAATAAACTGGGTGGAGGAGTGGGGTGGATTTCTTCGGGAAGGCTTAGACTCCGGAAGGTCATCAGGGGTGGAGCCATTATGGGTGGGAAGAATCAGGACCAGGATGGCAAAGGCGGCAAGGGCTAAACAGAAATAGGTCATTTTTATATCCTCCTTACTGCTGGTTTCTGACCTTATTATAAACATATTGTTAGCGATATGCAATACGGAAAATGACAAAAATATATTGATAGTAAGTGACGGCAAATTGTATAGGCTGCATATTGTTAGCAGTATGCTAAATGTGATATTATATCTCAAAAATGAGGTGAGACCATGGCAATTAAGAATGATGCAAACCGAAGAGCGGTTGCAAAGTACAAGAAAGAAAATTATGATCAAATCCTGTTGAGGGTTGCAAAAGGACAGAAAGATGTGATCCAGGGGTATGCTCGGAAGGGCGGGGAATCTGTGAACAGCTTTATAATTAGGGCCATTGCGGAAGCGATGGAACGGGAAAAGCGGTAGAAAGTTTGGGCGAAGTTATGCTTTGAATCCGTTGTCAAACAAATGGCAGGTGCGAATGCGCTGCGTTAGGTGCGGCCATGAAAGGCGATTGGGGACCGCCCTCTAGGCTTATGCTGGGAAGATGGCTTGTGGGTTGCGATTATGGGGGAGAATCGTGAACTGTGTGACGGCTAGGACTGGAAGATTCCCGGACATGGCCGTCCTGTTTCGTCTTGCCTGTATGCATAGACCGTTCATTGGTACAGCAGATCTTGCTTTGCGCCTGCCTTTGTGCACATCTGCTTGTTTTGCGTGAACATTTGTTTTAAAAATCGGAAGCTCGGTTGAAAAAGGTACTGTGAGCATATGAGGATGCACGTGCGGCGGCGGTGAGCCCAAAATAGGCCTAGTTTTGAAAAATTTTTATTTGATTTCATTCATATTGCTTGCCGTGGGGCAGATGGATTCCTCGTGGGCATAAAAGTCTAGAGAAATCGTCACTTTTTATCAACAGAAAAAGCAATATCGAAAACGACAACGAATGAAAAGTGGGAGATTGAACATTTCACGATACGTTCACTACGGAATGTGATTGTGCGGCGTTTTTCCAGTTCATGCCAGCAGTTGGAGAATGGGCATTGCGGATAGATTATCTGCATTTAGTTTTACATTTTGTTTGGCTAACCATACAATACTAAAAAGTATAGTATCTTAATCGTATATTATACCCGTCATTTTTCACAACAAACGCCATAAAATCAGGCAAAAACACCCGTTTTCCCTACGCAATAAACTACGCAGTAAAACCCAATTCCTACCAATTCAGCCCGCCAAACCCCAAAATCCCGTTTTTCATTTTCCTTCAAATTTCAAGCTCAAAAAGCAAAAAAGTGGTGGATTCAACGGCAAAAACCATTAAATCCACCACAATGGCGGAGTGAGAGGGATTTGAACCCTCGCGCGCTTTTTAGACGCCTACTCCCTTAGCAGGGGAGCCCCTTCGGCCTCTTGGGTATCACTCCGAACGAAAAGCTATTCAGCTGACTGCCCGGATATATTAGCATACATGGGAAGAAATGTCAAGAAGAATTTTGCCGAAGCGATGGAAACACCGCCCCGGCAGGAATATCATTTTTTCCGGAACACCAGCAGCTTGCTGCCTACGTAATTGATGATGATGACCAGCACCTGGGTGATGAGCTTCCAGATATTGCCATTTCCATGGAGCAGGTCCACAGAGACAAACAGGATGGCAGTTTCAATCAGGCCGGAGGACAACCGGGTGGCCACGAATTTGCTCAGTTCCGGCAGCACGACCTCTTTGGACCAGTCGTGGCTCTGGAACACAAAGGGCTTGTTGGTCACAAAGGCGAAGGCCACCGCCACCACCCAGGCAATGCAATTGCTTACCGAGGCTGGCAAATGCAGCCAGTTCAGGCAGGGCAGATAGACAAGATAATTGACCACCGTGGTCAGCACGCCGAAGACCAGATAGGTAACAACGTCAAAATGGGCCTTCACGAAGGCCATCAGTTTTTCTTTCATTGCGATTTCTCCCGTAGTTTTTTCTCCTGTTATAGTAGCATGGACCTTTTTTAATTGCAACTGTTATTTTGGTACCGTCAGCCAATTGAATATCAAAAAAACAGAGGCTTTCTCAAAATTTCTGAAAACAGTACAAAAATCCCCTCCAGGCAAATCGCAGGGTCTGGAGGGGGTTGTTATGTTATGAAGGAATACCGAGATGAATCTATTGCAGATGAACAGGCAAAAAAATGAAAGTGCCTGCGGAATTCCGTTTATTTTCCTGGTTTACTTGACAGGGGGTGGTTCAGAATCCGTGGCGTTTTCTGTAATTTTTTTGTAAAACCATTGACAAAAGCAGACTGCTTGCCCGGTCATTTTCCCGGGGAAGGGCGCTTTTGCACCAAATTTTGCTAAAAAGAAAAAAGGTGTTGACAAATTCCTCCTGCTGTGGTAATATAATCGGGCGTTGAGCGTGAGCTCAATGCTTGAGTGAAGAAATGGGCGAGTGGTGGAATTGGTAGACTCGCTAGATTCAGGTTCTAGTGTTCATTGCGGACGTGCGGGTTCAAGTCCCGCCTCGCCCACCAGCTTTTTCTTTTTCAATTCAATATGGGCGAGTGGTGGAATTGGTAGACTCGCTAGATTCAGGTTCTAGTGTTCACTGCGGACGTGCGGGTTCAAGTCCCGCCTCGCCCACCAAAAGAGGAGTGCTTCGGCATTCCTCTTTTTCTATGGCAGCGCCCCCGCGAGCTGCGGGCGCTGCTGCGGCTATACATTGCCGGAAACGCTCCAGCAGCGGTTTCGCTGGCTGTAAAACAGCTCCACCGGGTATTCCCGCCAGCCTGCCTTGGCAATGCACAGGAAGCGGATGCCCTCCCAGCCGTAGCGGTTTTCCTGCTTTTCCTGGACCACCTGCAAAATGTCCACCCGTTGGGGGCCTGTTTCGGAGCAGAGGCGCAGACGCAGAGGGCGGAGCTTCCCGTCCGCCCCCCACAGGGCGATCACATCCACCGGCCGCAGCAATTGTTCCATGGCACATTCCTCCTTGCGTTTGTTTGATTATAACACAAACGTTCGAATATTGCAACGGAAATTTTTGGATTGCAAGCCCTGCGGTCCTTTGCTATAATAGGGCAAAAGAGATACGGAGGTGCCGCCATGCGTTTTCCCTGCCTGGTGCTGGACCATGATGATACGGTGGTCCAGAGTGAAATGACCGTGAATTTTCCCTATTTTCTGCAAGTTCTGAACGCATTCCGGCCCGGACAGACGACCACCGCAGAGGAGTACGCCCGGGAATGCAACCGGGTCGGCTTTGCGGATTTCTGCCGCCAGCGCTTTCATTTTACGGAGCAGGAGATCCTGGACGAGTACATGGGCTGGAAGGAATACGTCAAGACCCATATTCCCGATCCGTTCCCGGGCATTGCCAATGTGATCCGGCGGCAGCGGGCGGCAGGGGGGAAGATCTGCGTGGTGTCCCACTCCTGCAATGAGAACATCACCCGGGACTATGCCCTGCATTTTGGCATCCAGCCGGATGATATCTTCGGCTGGGACCTGCCGGAGGACAAGCGCAAGCCCAGCGACTATGCCCTGAAAACCATTCTGGAAAAATACGGCTTCCGCCCGGAGGAGCTGCTGGTGGTGGACGACATGAAGCTGGCCTACACCATGGCAAAAAAGCAGAATGTGCCCATTGCCTTTGCCGCCTGGGGCCGCCAGAACTGCCCGGAGATCTGCAAGGAAATGCGTGCGCTCTGCAACTTCTGCTTCGATACCCCCCGGCAGCTGGAAGAATTTCAGTTTGGAGACTAGGCGCCCCTGAAAGGGGAGCTGTCTCGGCGATAGCCGAGACTGAGGGGTTCTAACAGAAAATAAATGTTTACACCCCTTGACAGAGCTGGTATAATAGTAGCACAGGAAGCGGGGAGGTGAGCAGTCTGGAAAAGGAAAGCGTGAAGGTCATGGCCCGGAACCGGGAGGCCTACCACGAGTATTTCGTGGAGGAGGAGTTCGAGGCGGGCATTGAGCTGTGCGGTACGGAGGTCAAATCCATCCGCGCGGGCAACCTGAACCTGAAGGACGCCTGGTGCGGCATCAAAAACGGCGAGATGATCCTCAACCAGATGCACATCTCACCCTATGACCACGGCAACATCTTCAACCGGGACGAGAAGCGCCCCAGAAGACTGCTGATGCACAAGCGGGAGATCATGCGTCTCTACGGCAAGGTCAAGCAGGACGGCTATTCTCTGATCCCCCTGTCCGTCTATTTCAAGGGCAGCCGGGTCAAGGTGAAGGTTGGCCTGTGCAAGGGCAAAAAACTGTACGATAAGCGCGCATCCGCCGCAGAGCGGGATGCCAAGCGGCAGATCGAGCGCGCGATGAAGGAGAGATAACCAATGAATCCTACGTTTAAGATCACCATGGAAAACGGCGGCGTCATCGAGGGTGAGTTGTACCCCGATAAGGCCCCCCAGAGCGTCTATAATTTCATCGATCTGTGCAATCATAACTTCTATGACGGCCTGATCTTCCACCGGGTCATTCCCGGATTTATGATCCAGGGCGGCTGCCCCGACGGCACCGGCATGGGCGGCCCCGGCTACTGCATCAAGGGCGAGTTCTTCTTCAACGGTGTGAAGAATGAACTGAAGCACAAAAGAGGCGTGCTGAGCATGGCCCGGTCTTCCTCTCCCAACTCCGCAGGCAGCCAGTTCTTCATCATGCATCAGGATGCCAAGCATCTGGACGGCCAGTATGCCGCCTTTGGCAAGGTCACTTCCGGCATGGATGTGGTGGATGCCATCGCCTCCACCAAGACCGGCCCCAACGACCGGCCTGTGGCAGAGCAGAAGATCGCTTCCATCACCGTAGACACCCACGGGGAAACCTATCCGGAGCCCAAGAAGCTGCCTGATCCCTACGGGCGGTTCTGATTTTGCTGTTGCAGCGAAGCGGTTGGCACACCCATGTGGCGATTCCTCGGCAGAGTCTCCGGGGGATTGCCACGACAGTGTGCGCACTGTCTCGCAATGACATACTATTTCCGGGGCCGTACTGGTTTCGACGGGGGTAGTGAGGCTGGAGTAGCGGGCCGTGGCGCCTGGCCACGATAAAACGGGCAATTTTTTAAATTTAACTGACAACAATTCTGTTGCAATGGCTGCCTGATTAGGCGCCCATCCGCCCCGGAAGGTCCACGAGCCGGGCTCGGGTGTGATTTGAGTGGAGACCGTGTGTGCGCTAAGCTTTGCGCGTACCATGAACAATGAAGCTACCAATTCCCGTAGGGTGTTTGTTCCCGCCGGGATGCGGGAATGTAAATAACAAACTGCGCCCGGAGAAACTCTTTCCAAGTTGCTTTCGGACAGGGGTTCAAATCCCCTCGGCTCCACCAAATGAAAAACCCCGCCCAAAGGCGGGGTTTTTCCTATGGTGGAGCCAAGAAGAGGGGAATCGAACCTATTCAATCAAGCTGCCAGTGGCAGCTTGGATGCCCCCGGCTGGACGGGGGCATCACCACAATGTCCTCAAATCCCCTCGGCTCCACCGCCCCGGACAACAGGAAGCCGATAGGGTGAGCCAAGAAAATCTGTAAACCGGAATAAATGAGGTGGTAGAGAAATGCTTACATTGTATAAGCCCAGTGTTGAAGACTTATGGTTTAGAGCACAAATGATGGGCAACGAGCAGACAATGGCTTATAATCATGCCTACGGCGGCACCATTCCGTTCCCAAAAGAGCATTGGGCGGATTGGTATGACAGATGGCTGGCAGATCATGATGATAAACGTTTTTACAGGTATGTCAAGGTAGATGATATGTTTGTTGGCGAGGTGGCATATCACTTTGAGGAAGAAAGACAGATAACGCTTGCGAGTGTAATAATGGATGCCCCATATCGCAGAAAAGGCTATGGCAGCAAAGCGCTGATGCTTTTGTGTCAGGCTGCAAAAGAGGCCAACATACATGAGCTGTATGATGATATCGCCATAGATAATCCTTCTGCTGCATTGTTTCTCAAATGCGGTTTTTCCGTGATTCTGCAAACCGAGGAATATATATTGTTAAAAAAAGAACTGTAAGCTCTGTAGATTTCGATTTGCCGAGCCTGTTTGCTACGGAACAGGACAAACGGTTTTCACATCCACCGCTTTATCCACCGACCCTGGCAACAAAAGGCTGATAGGGGGCACCCTAGGAAAGCTTCCGGAAGGGGAACTTATGGAGCTCCCACCACTGATTTAGGCCCAGTCGGAAAAATTCTTCTAAAGCGGCATTGATGAGTTTCAGCTGCCGTTCTGTCACGGTTATCTGATAAACGGCTTGTTCTTTCTTTTTTGGCATGGTATGTCCTCCAATTATTACGCATTTTTACACAAATTCTTCTTGACATTTTACACAATAGTGTGTATAATAGTGAATGAAAGGGGGAGAGAGATTGAATCCCAGGGCAAAGACAATCAAAGAACTGGAATCCCTTGGATATGTTTTCCGCCGCCATGGCGCAAACCATGACATCTACCGGAATCCAGAGACGAGAGTTTCTATTTCTGTCAAGCGGCACGATTTCGACGAAAACGATGCCCGCTACATCCTCAAGGAGGCCAAGCAGAACTGGAAGTAATCCGGTTCTGCGGGCACTCCCGCCTCTCTCCCTCTTTCAACCCTCTAAATGGAATTGACTAAAAGGAGTGAAAAATATGGTTTATATCTACACCGCCACCATCCACGAAGAAGATGGAACTTTCTACGCCGCTGTGCCGGATATTCCTGGTTGTATCACCACCGGCCATAGCCTGTCCGATGCCATTGACCAGATTACCGATGCTCTCGCAGCGTGTCTTTGCACCATGGAGGATGAAGATGATCCTATCGCTCCGGCCTCTGAGCAGTGCGACATCCCTCATGAGCCTACAGATGTATGCACTCTGGTAAGAGTTGATACAATTGCGTATCGCTCCCTGACAGATACTAGAGCCGTTAGAAAAAATGTCTCTATCCCTGCGTGGATGGCAACCAGAGCAGATAAGCTTGGAATCAACTGCTCCAAGGTGTTGCAGGATGCCCTTCGTCAGCAGCTTGCCTAACAGTCCTTATTTTACCCCCGGGGTTCCCGGGGGCTTTTTCATTCCTCACCCTCGTCAAATTCGGAAGCGTACTCCTGCGGGGTGATGATTTCCAAACTATCCCTGGGTACCTTCAGCGCATCCGCCATATAGAAATTGAATACTATTATACTGGAAAAAAGAGCGTTCTGGCATATTCCTTGGAGGATTCTGACGAAACCGCAGAGGATTTTGAAGCCAAGGGGAGTTCGTATAAGCTCCCCTCGGCTCCACCGGCCCAGACAACAGCGAGCCGATAGGGTGGGCCGAAAAGCGGGGAATCGAACCCATCAAATCAGCGCACCTGTGGCAAAACGAAAAACATATCCCAATGTCATGCGATTTTTTTACTTTGTTTTCGCAGAATCCTATTTACTTTTCGTTTTTTAAAGTGTAAACTCTAAATGAGTAAATTCACAAAATTGGCTATTTTTCAGATTTGCTCATTTAGAGAACTATAAAAAAGCTTAAGCGTAGAAGCGAATTTGTAAAATAAAAAGCAATACAATGCAGCTTCTTTATGCAACAGACTATGTCATGCGTCCAATAGTGTATGCAACTTATGCAAAAAAGAAAGAAGGATAGAGTATGGGCCTGGGCGATATTTTTAAAGCAACAAAAAACAAAGCGCTTGAAAACCGTGTGGCCGAGTTGGAAAGCATGTTGTCTCCGGAGCAGACTGAATTGGATTCTTTACGGCAGTCGATTTCCATGGCTAAGGAACAACTTTCTACTTTAAAAAATGATATTGGCGTTCTCGAAAAAGAGAAGGCAACAGTTGACTCTGAAATCAAGACTGCAAAGGAAAAACTGATTGAGACAAACGATGAAGTACTCATGCAGTCCTTTGCACTGTACACGCCACAGTTTCAATTTACTACTTCTGAGAAATACAAGGAAGAACTAGATATAATCCGTAAAAAAGAAAAGGAGATGATTCGAGATGGCTCTGCTGCTACTGGAAATATGAACTGGACTGTGAATGGAAGTTCAACGCAGGGCAAAAAAATGGTTAAAGATATGCAAAAGCTTCTAGTCCGAGCCTTTAATAGTGAATGTGATGACTGTGTTGATCACGTTAGGTTCAATAATATTGATACAATGACAAAACGAATTCGGACATCCTGTGATGCTATCTCGAAGCTTGGTACGGTTATGTCTATTTCAATAAGCTCGACATACCTTAACCTAAAGATAAAAGAGCTTAGTCTTGCATTTGAATACCAGCAAAAGAAGCAGGAAGAAAAAGAGCGCCTTCGTCAGCTTCGGGCTGAGGAACGTGAACGTGTAAAATTAGAAAAAGAAATAGAGGAAACCAGGAAAAAATTGGAGAAGGAAAAGAAACACTACTCCAATGCTCTTGAAAAACTGTCTGTGCAACTGGCTGTAGCCACAGAGCAAGAACTGCCTGCCCTCAAAGAGAAAAAGGCAGAACTGGAGTCTCAGCTTGGCGAGATTGCTCACTCCATTGAGCAAGTTGATTATCGTGCGGCAAATCAAAAGGCGGGATATGTTTATGTAATTTCCAACATCGGAGCTTTTGGCGAAGGAATTTACAAAATCGGCATGACCCGCCGATTGGAGCCTATGGATCGCATTGATGAACTGGGAGATGCGTCCGTTCCATTTGACTTTGATGTCCATGCTCTGATTTTTTCGGAAGATGCTCCTGCTCTAGAGGCTGCATTACATCGCGCATTTGATGCCAGAAAAGTCAATATGGTCAATACGAGACGCGAATTCTTCCGTGTATCTTTGGATGAAATCAAGAAAGTTGTATACGAAAACTTTGATAAGACAGTTGAATTTGTAGATATTCCTCCAGCAGAACAATATCGCGAGTCTCTGATATTAAGTAAAACAGCGAATATTAAGAGATGAAGAGAGGCTATGCAGATGTGAAAGCAGGTCGCAATAATTTCTTTGGCCTGGATTTTTTTAGCAAGTCGAAATTAACATTGGAGGAATAGTCCAGCTCAGGAGGTGTGCTGCCATGAAATGTCCTTGTTGCAATGCCGAAATGGAAAGAGGAGAGCTGCGGAGCCGAGGAGGCGTGTTCTTTTTGCCGGAGGGGGAGACCCTGCCAAAGCTGTATACGCGCAGGCTGATGGAAAAGCATCGCGCAGTGTACTTGCCGCCATATATGCTTGAGGTGGTAGCAGAGTATCCAACGGCTTATCTTTGCCGAGCCTGTTCGAAAATTGTGATAGACTATTCATAAATCTGCCTTAGTGTTAAAAAGGGAGCTGCCTCAAACCCATATGGGTCAAATTGAGGCAGCTTTTTGCGTTGCAAGCAGAAAAATAACGCCGGATTTTATTTTTCTATTGCACCTTGGCTCAGAATTTGGTATACTTTTTTTCAAATGATAAGAAGGGGTGAATGACCTATGAAACGCTCTGGGGGGCGGCTTTGGGGTCGTGTGATCGTGGTGCTGGCGGTGCTTGCGCTGCTGGTTCCGGCGGGGTTTACGGCGGTTCAGATGGGGGTGTTCTCGGATGAGCCGCCTATGGAGATCACGCCCATGTATCCGGATGCGCCCACACTGCGGGTGGCTTCAGACTATGATTTCTGCCCCAATGCCTATTTCAATAAGAATGGGGAGCTGGCCGGGCTGTACATCGAGATCATTACAGAGGCGGCCAACCGGCTGGAACGGAACGTGGTCTTTGAGACCGGCACCTGGATGGAGAGCCGGGGACGGCTGGAAAACCATGAGGCGGATGTGCTGCTGGGCCTGGAGATCTTCTCCAACATGGAGGGCACACTGCGGACCATCCCCATGTGCTCGGATGAGCTGCGGATCTACGGCCGGGATGCCGTGGACAGCGCAGGCGCTCTGGCGGGAAAGCGGGTGGCGCTGATGGTCCGCTCTGTCATTGCCGCTACCTATGATTTGCAGTGCGAGTATGTGGAATATTACACCAATACGGACATTTTGCAGGCGGTGGAAAACGGTGAGGCGGACTATGCCATCTGCCATGGGGCCGTGGCCTCGAAGATCATCGAGAAAAACGGCTTTGACCTGCAGCCCAGCCTGGCCATTGCCAAGAGCTTTCCGGCCTTGGCAGTGGACGAGGCCCAGCCGGAGCTCTGGGCGGAGCTCAATGGGGTTTTGCAGGAGATGTCCCGGGACGGCACCATCGGCCGCCTGCAAAACAAATGGATCACCGAATTCACAAAGAATCGTTCTTTTTCCTATGTGTTCCGGAACAACCAGGGCTTCTACGTCACGTTCCTGTTGGCCGTGATCATCGTGTCCTGCGTCTGCGCCGTGTTTATGGTCCTGGACCGGGAGCGGTCGGAATACATCGGCTCTCTGCTGGACTACCAGCGGCAGCTGAAGCGCTCCAACGAGGAGGCCATGCAGGCCAACAAGGCCAAGAGCGTCTTCCTGTCCCACATGAGCCATGATATCCGGACACCGATGAATGGCATCATGGGCATGGTGGACAAGATCCGCAAAAACAAGGAGAAGCCCGAGGTGGTGGCGGATTGCCTGGACAAGATCGATGTGGCGTCCGGCCACCTGCTGTCCCTGCTGAATGACATTCTGGATATGAGCGCCCTGGAGCAGGGAAAGGTGGAGCTGGAGCGCAAGCCCTTCGACCTGTGCAGGGAGCTGGAGGACCTGCGGCTCATCGTAGAGGAGCAGGGCCGGGAGAAAAATGTGCGCTTTACGGTCAATGCCGAAAAGATCGAGCACACCATGCTTCTGGGCAGCCCGCTGCACCTGCGCCGCATCCTGCTGAACCTCATCAGCAACGCCATGAAATACAACCGGGAGGATGGCACCGTGGAGCTGCTGGTGGAGGAAACGGGCAGCGCCGGGAAAACTGCCGATTTCCTCTTTGAGGTCCGGGATACGGGCATCGGCATGAGCCAGGAATTTCTGGAGCAGCACCTGTTCCAGCCCTTTGCCCAGGAGAATGACAATGTGCGCACGGTCTACCAGGGGGCCGGACTGGGTATGTCCATTGTGGCGTCCCTGGTGCAGGCTATGGGCGGAACCATCCGGACCAGGAGCAAGCCCGGCGAGGGAACGATCTTCACCCTGGAGCTGTCCTTCGCCATTGCACCGGAGCCTGTCCGGAAGCCGGAGGAGCTGCCTGCGGGAGACATCCGGGGAATGCGTGTGCTGGTGGTTGAGGACAATGCCCTGAATCTGGAGATCATGCAGTGCCTGCTGGAGGATGCAGGGGCCATTGTGACCGTTGCCCGGGACGGCGCCGCTGCGGTGGAGGCCGTCCGCAGCAGCCCGGAGGGAGGCTTTGATGCCATCCTGATGGATATCATGATGCCGGTCATGGACGGCCTGGAGGCATCCCGGCAGATCCGTGCCCTTTCCAGGCCGGATGTAGCCAATGTGCCTATCATTGCCATGACGGCCAATGCCTTTGAGGAGGACCGCAAAAAATCCGCCGAGGCCGGCATGAACGATCACCTGACAAAGCCCCTGCAGCCAAGGCTCCTGATGGATACCCTGGCGAAATACCGGAAGCGGTCATGAAGAAAGGAACAGACCCATGTCTATTGTGACCTTTTACTGCGGCGATCCGAAAAATGCGCCCAAAACCACCCAGGGGGCGCACCTGGGCGGCAACGCGATCCTGCTGTGGCAGGGGAAGCTTCTGCTGGAGCGCCGGGTGGATGCCGATGTATGGGGCCTTCCCGGCGGCGGGGCCAAGAAGCAGGAGACTGCCCGGCAGGCCGTTTCCCGGGAAATCTATGAGGAGCTGGGGCTGCGCATCCCGGGAAAGGACTTCCGGAAGCTGGCAGTCTACGGTGACCCCGGGCGCATTGCCGCCTATCGGGACGGCAGCGTCTGGCGGATGGTCATCGTGCTCTATGGCTATGTGTTTTCGGAAAAGCCGGAGCTGCGCATCAGCCGGGAGGCCCGGGAGCTGCGTTTTTTCACCCGGGAAGAGGTGGCGGGGCTTCCTCTGGCCGTGACCCACAGGGACATTATCGGAGACTGGTTTTTGAATATGACCGAAGATCGGTGGCCGGAAGCGGGTTATTAACCGTATATTCTGGTGAAAATATACAGAAATTCAAAATACCCTTGTATATTCCGGAAAACTGTGATAGAATGTAGGCTGACGGCGCAGTATCCTAGTCAGAGAGACCGTTTTCCAGGAAGGGCCTAAAAATCCTTTGAAGGGCACATCGGTGAAGTCCCTGGTGTCTGCTTTTTACGCCCAGTTTAGGGTGGATGCTGGGGGTTAAGGATTCCGGGCGCGCTCCAATGGCATGGGGCATACGACCCGTTTTCCGTGGAGACCCGGTCTTGTGCGACGACGAAGAGAACCTCTCGGAGGCCCGCTCGCGTACGAACCGGGATTAGAACCTGCAAGGCAGTGCACAGAATCGTGTTGCTGCGTGCAGCGTAGCCTGCCTTGAGTGAACATGTGGGGAAAGAAGACCAGGCGGCCGTCCGTTGTGGCCACAACGGATGCCGACATCGCTTCTGGAAACCATGTTTGCAAAAGAGGCTAAGACTACGGTTTTCTCTGCTGTGGAAATCACCTAGGCTGTCGTAACTGGGCAGGCAGGGGATTGCGGTACGGACTAAGTGGCAATCGGGTATATATGCTTGGCAACACATATGCGGCGGGATGAAACGGAAACGACCCGGGCGGCAACGCCGGGTTCCCGCCGGGGAAAACAAACCCGACCTAAGCCGTAAGATTTATCCTGCCTGCTGCCGTCATTTTTCACTTGTTTCAAATTGTTAGGAGAATTTTTGTGTCAAAGAACGATCCGGACAGTAATAAACGTCAGCAGCGGGCCGCTGCCCGCTGGGCACTGACGATTTTTTTGGTAACCATTGCGGTTTCCGCCTCCATTAGCTTTACTTCCAATGAGGTGATGGCCCGCAGCTCCATGGCAGTGGCATTTCTGATTCTGCTGGTCATTGTGGCTGTGGGCATTCTTTTCGATATCATCGGTGTGGCGGTGACCTCTGCCGATGAGAAGCCTTTTCACTCTATGGCCTCCCGCCGGGTTCCCGGCGCGAAGGAGGCCATCCGTCTGCTGCGCAGCGCGGGGAAGGTGAGCTCCATTTGCAATGATGTGGTGGGCGATATCTGCGGCGTTGTCTCCGGCGCGGCCTCGGCCACCATTGCGGCCCGGGCGCTGACCTATGTGGACTTTTCCTGGCCCCAGGCGGTGAGCCTGGGAATGTCTGCCCTGGTCGCCGGACTGACGGTGGGCGGCAAGGCCGTAGGCAAGACCGTGGCCATCCGTTCCTGCACGGAGATCGTGTTTACAGTCGGCAAGTTTCTTGCCGCGCTGGACGGCTGCAAGGCTTGGGTGAGAAGAAAGATAAAAAAGAAAAAAGGATGATCAAATCGTGGGAATTTTGCAGGATGTGCATTGCCGGGAAGATCTGCTGAAGCTCTCAGAGCCTCAAAAAGCCTGCCTTTGCCGGGAGATCCGGGAATTTCTGATAGAGAGTGTCTCCAAAACCGGCGGCCACCTGGCGGGGAACCTGGGCGTTGTCGAGCTTTCCGTAGCCATCGAGACCGTTTATGATACCCGGGTGGACCGGCTGGTCTTTGACGTGGGGCACCAGTCCTATGTCCACAAGCTTTTGACGGGGCGGCAGGAGGCGTTTGCTTCGCTGCGCCAGTTCGGCGGAATATCCGGCTTTCCCAAGCCGGAAGAGAGCGAGGCCGATGCCTTCGTGGCGGGCCATGCCTCCAGCTCCGTGTCCATTGCCCTGGGCATGGCCCGGGCCAGAACCCTTCTGGGGCAGAATTACGATGTGGTAGCCCTGGTCGGCGACGGCGCGGCCACCGGCGGCATGATCTATGAGGCGCTGAACGATCTGGCCGTCAGCAAGGAGCCCATGGTGGTGATCCTTAATGACAACGAGATGTCCATCAGCCGCAGCAGCGGCGGCCTGTCCCGGCACCTGTCCCGGGTGCGCAGCAGCCAGAACTATCTCCACGCCAAGCGCTACTACCGCACGATTTTAAAGAAAATCCCCGGCGGCGATGCGGTCTACAAGGCCTCCAGCCGCCTGAAAAACCGGCTGAAGCAGATCATCATGCCGGGCAATATGTTCGAGAACATGGGCATTACCTACCTTGGCCCTGCGGATGGCCACGACCTGCCGGGCATTACGGCCCTGCTGGCTGCCGCCAAGGGAATGCGCGAGCCGGTGCTGGTCCATGTGATCACCAGGAAGGGCTGCGGCTATCCCCCTGCCCAGGAAGACCCGACCAGATTCCACGGCATTGGAAAGTTCGATCCTGCCACCGGCAAGAGCCTGGGGGAGAAGACCGCCAGCTTTTCCGATTCCTTCGGCCAGACCATGGTGGATCTGGCGGCCCAGGACAGGCGGGTCTGCGCCATTACGGCGGCCATGTCCGCCGGTACGGGCCTGACCGCCTTTGCCCACCGGTTCCCGGAGCGGACCTTTGATGTGGGCATTGCGGAGGAGCACGCCATTTCCATGGCAGGCGGCCTTGCCAAGCAGGGCATGATTCCCGTTGCGGCCATTTATTCCACCTTCTTGCAGCGGTCCTACGACCAGATCATGCAGGATATCTGCCTGATGCACCTGCATGTGGTGCTGGCCATAGACCGGGCGGGCCTGGTAGGGGACGACGGCCCTACCCACCACGGCGTGTTTGACGTGGGCTTTCTGCGGCAGATGCCGGGAATGCGCATCCTCGCCCCGGCAAGCCTGGCAGAGCAGCAGAAAATGCTGCGCTGGGCCATTGAAGAATATGACGGCCCCGTGGCTGTCCGCTATCCCAGAGGCGGGCAGGGGAGCTATACCGGCTCCGACTGGGAGCCGGGAAAGGGGCTGTGCTTCCATCGGGCGGGCACGGATGTGGCCCTGGTGACCTATGGCACCCTGGTGAACAATGTGCTGGATGCGGCAGAGCTTCTGGAGCACTCCGGTATCCACGCCTGTGTGCTGCGGCTGCCGGAGCTGCGGGAGCTGCCTGCCGGAGAAATCCTGGCCCGGTGTTCCGGCCCCGTTGTGATCGTGGAGGAGGCCTGCACCGGCAGCGGCATCCGGGAGGCTTTGGCCTGGAATATCGCCGCCCTGGAGCCGGACCGTCGGGTCTATGGCATTGACCTGGGGCCGGATTTTGTGCCCCACGGCGCTGCGGACAGGCTCTATGCCCTGCGGGGGCTGGACAGCGCCGCCATTGCGGAATATGTAAGAAGGGTGATCCCAGATGAAGATTAAAAAACGGCTGGATGTGCTTCTGACGGAGCGCAAGCTTGCGGAAAACCGCACCAAGGCCCAGGCAATCATTATGAGCGGCATTGTCTATGTGGACGGCCAGAAGGCGGACAAGCCCGGCGTTTCCTATGAGGAGACGGTGGATATCGAGGTCCGGGGGGCGGCCTGCCCCTATGTGAGCCGGGGCGGCCTGAAGCTGGAAAAGGCCCTGCGGGACTTTGGCGTAAAGCCGGAAGGCTATGTGTGCAGCGACTCGGGAGCCTCCACCGGCGGCTTTACGGACTGCCTGCTCCAGCAGGGGGCGAAGAAGGTCTTTGCCATTGACGTGGGCTATGGCCAGCTGGACTGGAAGATCCGCTCCGACCCCCGCGTGGTGGTCATGGAGAAGACCAATATCCGCTATGTGACCCCGGAGCAGCTGGGAGAGCCTCTGGATCTGTCCGTGGTGGATGTGAGCTTTATTTCTCTGAAGATCGTCCTGCCCGCTATCCAGAAGCTCCTGAAGCCTACGGGCCAGGTGCTCTGCCTCATCAAGCCCCAGTTCGAGGCAGGACGGGATAAGGTGGGCAAGAAGGGCGTTGTCAGAGAGAAGAGCACCCACAAGGAGGTGCTGGATGATTTTGTGGCCCTGGCAGACAGCCTTGGCTTCAAGATCCTGGGCCTGACCTTCTCTCCGGTGAAGGGGCCGGAGGGCAATATCGAATTTCTGGGGCACCTGAGCCTGGACGAGGTCGTGGGCATTCGCCCGGACACCGCCCTGGTGGTAGAGCAGGCCCATACCGCTCTGGACAAAGGAGCGGACCTATGAAAAATGTGATCCTGACCCCCAATCCCTATCGGGACCGGAATTTTGCAACGGTCAGAAGCGCCATGCAGATCTTAAAGGATGCGGGCCTGCGGGTCAGCCTTTGCCTGCCCTTTGAGGTGGACCGGGGCTATGAGCTGCCCAAGGATCTGCGGTTTTCCCGGCTGGACCGGGAGCTTCCCAATGCGGATGCCATCGTGTGCTTTGGCGGCGACGGGACCATTCTGCATACGGCCAAGGCGGCTACCCGCCGGGGAATTCCCATTCTGGGCGTCAATATCGGCACCATGGGCTTTCTTGCAGAGCTGGAGAGCAGCGAGATCGGCGAGCTGAGCAAGCTCGCCACGGGAAACTATAAGCTAGACCCCAGAATGATGCTGGACGTGACAGTCCAGCGGGATCGGGATATCATTTTTCACGACATTTGCTTAAATGACGTGTGCATTACCAAGGGGGCCGTGGCCCGGATTGTCTATCTCAGCGTGGAGTGCGACGGTATCCAGGCGCTCAGCTGCGGGGGAGACGGCGTCATTGTGTCCACCCCCAGCGGCTCTACGGCCTACAGTCTTTCGGCAGGCGGCCCCATCGTGGAGCCGGATGCCCGGAATATGCTCATCACCCCCATCTGCGCACATGATATGGCCAGCCGGTGCATCGTTACGTCCGACCGGCGGGTGATCACCGTCCGCATGACCCAGAACGCCCGCCGGAACGCCTTTGTCTCGGTAGACGGGGGAAAATCGGTGCGCCTGAACATGGGCGATACCGTGACCATTCGCCGCTCCAGGCTGGACACCAAGCTGCTCAAGCTGAACGACCGGAGCTTTTACGATGTGGTCAATGCAAAATTTCAAGGGAAATAGGAGGCATGCATATGAAAGCACAGAGACAGGCAAAGATCGTTGAGATCATTTCCAATGCCAATGTAGAGACCCAGGAGCAGCTGCTGCAGGCGCTGACGGATCAGGGCTTCAGCAGCACCCAGGCGACCATTTCCCGGGATATCAAGGAGCTGCGTATTGTGAAGGAGCTGACGAGCCTTGGAACCTATCGCTACAGCATTCCGGAGAAGGACGCGCCCCCGGCCATGTCCGATCGGCTGAATACCATTTTCCGGGAGGGCGTCATCAGCGCGGATTTTGCGGAAAACATCGTTGTGATCCATACGCTGCCGGGCCTGGCCAGTGCTGCGGGTTCTGCGCTGGACGCTATGAAGAGCAGCGTGGTGCTGGGCACTCTGGCGGGAGACGATACCGTTATAATTGTTATGCGGGATACCAATGCCGCCGCTGCTTTCACCGGGGAGATTAAGGCGGTCATTCGAAAATAAGGAGCGTGTAAGCTTTGCTGAGCCTTTTGCACATTGAGAACATCGCGGTCATTGAGCAGGCGGATATTTCCTTCGACAAGGGCTTTAATGTCCTCACCGGTGAGACCGGCGCGGGCAAATCCATTGTCATCGACGCCATTTCCGCCATCCTGGGCCAGCGGGCTTACCGGGATATGATCCGGACCGGGACCAGCAAGGCCTCCGTCCGGGCGGTCTTCACAAAAGTGCCGAATTTTCCGTGGTTCGAGGAAAACGGCGTGGAATATGACGAGGAGACCGTGATCCAGCGGGATATCTTCCTGGACGGTAAAAACGTCTGCCGGGTGAACGGCACTCTTGTGACCGTGGCGATCTTGCACAAGCTGGGCATTCAGCTCATCAATATCCACGGGCAGCACGATTCCGCGTCTCTTTTTGATGAGGAGAACCATCTGCGCTTTTTGGATACCTTTGCGGATAACGGAGGGCTTCTGGCCGACTACCGGGAGAAATTCGCAGCCGTTTCCGAGCTGCGCCGCCAGATCGACCGGATGACCATGGACGAGGGCGAAAAGCTGCGCCGCATGGAAACTCTGAAATACCAAATCGCCGAGATTGAAAAGGCAGACCTGAAAAGCGGGGAGGACGAGGTTTTGGAGCAGCGCCGGAAGCTGCTGCAAAATTCCGAGAAGCTCTCCCAGGGCCTGGAGGAGGCCTCCGAGGCCCTGCTGGGCGGAGACGACAGCGACGGCGCTGCGGCGCTGCTTGCCCAGGCGGCCTATGCCCTGTCCCGCATCGCCCGGTATTCCGATGACTATACCGGCTTCCAGGAGCGGCTGACGGACCTGAAATACCAGGTCCAGGACATTGCCGACGAGGTCCGGGATTCCCTGGATGAGCTGAGCTATTCTGCCGATGAGCTGGAGACCATCGAGGCCCGGCTGGACATCATCCACCGCCTTCGCCGGAAATACGGCGCGGACTGCGATGAGATCCTTGCCTATCTGGACAAGGCCCGGAAGGAACTGGACGAGATCGAGTTTGCGGACGACCGGGTGGAGCAGCTGAAAAAGAAGCTTGCAAAGCAGGAAAAACAGGCCTGGGATGCAGCCCTGGCCCTGCGGAAGAACCGGCAGGAGCAGGGGGCCGTCATGGCGGAGAAGATCCTTTCCGAGCTGAGCCAGCTGGATATGCCCCGGGTGCAGTTCCAGTGCCGCTTCCGGGAGACGGAGTTGACGTCCGAGGGCGCCGATGCGGTGGCCTTTTACCTGTCCGCCAATGCGGGCGAGGATCTAAAGCCTCTGAGCAAGGTGGCCTCCGGCGGCGAGCTGGCGAGAATTATGCTCTCTATGAAAAATGTCCTGGCGGAAAAGGACGCAGTGGACACCCTGATCTTTGACGAGGTGGATACCGGCGTTTCCGGCCGGGCGGCCCAGCGCATTGCGGAGAAGCTCAAGTCCCTGGCAAAGCACAAGCAGGTGCTCTGCGTGACCCATCTGCCCCAGCTGGCGGCGCTGGCGGACACCCATATGCTCATCGCCAAGTCGGAGCATGACGGCAGGACCTATACCACCGTCACCCCCCTGGACCGGGAGGGCAGGGCCACGGAGCTGGCGAGGATCATCGGCGGCACCCACATTACGGAAACGACCCTGAAAAGTGCCGAAGAAATGCTGTCCGCCGGAGAATAAATGGGCTATTTTGCTGCTTGACATTTGAAAAATGTTCTGCTAGAATACGTTACAACGCAGTGATGGGAACAAGTACGCAGAGCTCCCTTCTTTCAGAGAGCCGCCGGAGGGTGCAAGGCGGCAGAAGTCTTTGCGGAAAATACCTCCCGGAGCGGCCTTCCCGAACGCATAGTAGGGGAGGACGGGTGCGCCCGATACAGCGTCGCCGCCTGCGGGGCGGCTTGAGGGAGATGGCCGTAAGGCATCTCCAAACTGAGGTGGTACCGCGCTTACAAGGCGCCCTCTGTCTGGTTTTCAGGCAGAGGGCGCTTTTTTACTTCTCTGCCCCAGGGAAGAAACAAAACAGGAAAGGAATATGATTCGATGAAAGTTTATGACGAGCTGGTTGCCCGGGGGCTCATCGCCCAGGTGACCAATGAGGAAGAGATCCGGGAGATGGTAGACAACGGCAAGGCCACCTTCTACATTGGCTTTGACCCCACGGCAGACTCTCTGCACGTTGGCCACTTCATGGCCCTGTGCCTGATGAAGCGGCTGCAGATGGCGGGCAACAAGCCCATTGCCCTGATCGGCGGCGGCACGGCCATGATCGGCGACCCCTCCGGCCGGACCGATATGCGCTCCATGATGACCAAGGAGACCATCGACCACAACTGCGCCTGCTTCAAGAAGCAGATGGAGCGGTTCATCGAGTTCGGTGAGGGCAAGGCCCAGATGGTCAACAATGCGGACTGGCTGCTGAACCTGAACTACATCGACTTTATCCGGGACATCGGCGCCTGCTTCTCCGTGAACAATATGCTGCGGGCTGAGTGCTTCAAGCAGCGCATGGAAAAGGGCCTGAGCTTCCTGGAGTTCAACTACATGCCCATGCAGTCCTACGACTTCTACTACCTGTTCCAGCACTACGGCTGCAACATGCAGTTTGGCGGCAACGACCAGTGGAGCAATATGCTGGGCGGCACCGAGCTGATCCGCCGGAAGCTGGGCAAGGATGCCCACGCCATGACCATCACCCTGCTGCTCAATTCCGAGGGCAAGAAAATGGGCAAGACCGCCAAGGGCGCGGTGTGGCTCGACCCCAACAAGACCAGCCCCTACGAGTTCTACCAGTACTGGCGGAATGTGGACGATGCGGATGTGATGAAGTGCATCCGGATGCTGACCTTCCTGCCTCTGGAGCAGATCAACGAGATGGATTCCTGGAAGGATGCCAAGCTCAACGAGGCCAAGGAAATTTTGGCCTTCGAGCTGACCAAGCTTGTCCATGGTGAGGAGGAGGCCCAGAAGGCCCAGAATGCGGCCAAGGCCCTGTTCGTCGGCGGCGGAGACGATGCCAACATCCCCACCACCGAGATCACCGAGGACCAGCTGACGGAGGGCAAAATCGGCCTGCTGAGCCTGATGGTAGCCTGCAAGCTGGCTGCCTCCAACGGCGATGCCCGGAAGAACGTGGCAGGCGGCGGCGTTTCCGTCAACGATGAGAAAATCACCGATGTGAAGTTCGAGGTCACCCGGGAGATGCTCAAGGAGGGCGTGAAGCTCCGCAAGGGCAAGAAGGTCTTCCACAAGGCAATTTTGAAGTGAGGTTTCAGGGGCTGTTAGAAAACGCTCTGTCATTGCGAACCAGCGCGCACGCTGGTGTGGCAATCCCCCGGATTTTCAAACATCTTGGCCGTAAAACCAAGCTGTTTCCATCCAACCGGGGGGCTGCCACACCAGTGACGTCGGTCACTGGTTCGCAGCGACATACTTTTCTAACAGCCCCAGCTTTTTACAGCAGTTCCCGCAGTCTTGCCAGGGTTTCCGGGCGGATGCTGCCCACCGGCAGGCGGCATTGGCCGCAGTCATAGCCAAGCAGGGCCATGGCTGCCTTCACCGGGGCAGGGTTTACCTCCCGGAACAGGGCCTCGATCAGCGGCAGGAGCCCCAGCTGGATGTCAGAGGCGGTGTCGAAGTCCCCGTCCAGTGCTGCCCAGACCATGGCCCGGGTTCGCTCCGGCTCCACATTGGAAACCACGGAGATGACCCCCAGAGCCCCCAGCGCCATGGCGGGCACGGCCAGATCGTCATTGCCGCACCAGACGAAGAAGTCCCGGGGGCACTCCCGGCGGATTCCGGCGATTTTCCGAATGTCCGGAGAGGCCTCCTTGACGCCAATTACATTGGGCAGGGCGGAGAGCGCCTTGTAGACGGATACCGGAATGTCCAGCCCTGTGCGTCCGGGCACGTTGTAGAGCACCACCGGGATATGTACCGCCTGGGCAATGGCTTCATAGTGCCGGTAGAGCCCATCCTCCGTTGCCTTGTTGTAGTAGGGGCTGACCACCAGCAGCCCATCCGCCCCGCAGCCCTCCGCCGCCTGGCTGAGCGCTACGGCATGGGCGGTGTCATTGGAGCCGGTCCCGGCGAGAAAAGCCATGTTCTCCGGAATGGCCTCCCGGGAAACCCTGAAAAGCTCTGTTTTTTCACCATCGGACAGAGTCGCAGATTCGCCGGTGGTTCCGCAGATCACGAGCGCATCGATTCCCGCCTGTTCCTGGCGGCGAATCAGCTGCCGCAGCATGGGGGTATTGAGTGTTTCGCCCAAAAACGGTGTGACCAGGGCGGTGCACACCCCTGTGAAGATCGGTTTTTTCATAGAATCCCTCCCGTGCAGTCTATGCCCGGGAGCTGCCTTTTGCCTGTTGCAAAACGGCGGGAAATGGGTTATACTATATAAAGAGATTTTTTGCAATATTTCGGAGGAAATACCATTGAAGACCCATGATTTTTATTATGATCTGCCGGAAGAGCTGATTGCCCAGACCCCTCTGGAGCAGCGCGACGCTTCCCGGCTGATGACTCTGGACCGGGTGACCGGGGAGGTGGCCCATAAGCATTTTTACGACATTATCGATTCCTTAAATCCCGGCGACTGCCTGGTGATGAACGATTCCCGGGTGCTGCCCGCCCGGCTCCTGGGCCACCGGCCCACCGGCGGTGCGGTGGAGGTTCTGCTGCTGCGGGACCTGGGGAATAAGTGCTGGGAGTGCCTGTGCAAGCCCGGCAAGAAGATGCAGCCGGGGAACGAGGTTTCCTTCGGCAACGGTGAGCTCACCGCCACGGTGAAGGAGGTCCGGGAGGACGGCAACCGGGTGGTGGAATTCCACTATGAGGGCATTTTCCTGGAGGTGCTGGAGCGCCTGGGCAAGATGCCCCTGCCGCCCTATATCAAGGAGGAGCTGCAGGACCAGGAGCGCTATCAGACCGTCTATTCCCGGGAGCTGGGCTCTGCCGCCGCCCCCACGGCGGGGCTGCACTTCACCCAGGAGCTGCTGGAGAAGATCCGCGCAAAGGGCGTGAAGACCGCCTTCGTCACCCTCCATGTGGGCCTGGGCACCTTCCGCCCCGTGAAGGCCGAGGAGGTGCTGGAGCACCACATGCACAGCGAGCTGTGCATGATGAATGAGCAGACCGCCCGCATTCTCAATGAGACCAAGGCCAGCGGCGGCCGCATTGTCTGCGTGGGCACCACCTCCTGCCGGACGCTGGAATCCCTGGTAAATGACGACGGCACCTTCGAAGCCAAGTCCCGGTGGACGGATATCTTCATCTACCCGGGCTACCAATTCAAGGCTATGGATGCCCTCATCACCAATTTCCACCTGCCGGAAAGCACTCTGGTGATGCTGGTCTCCGCCTTCGCCGGAAGAGAGCACGTGCTGAACGCCTACCGCATCGCCGTGGAAAACCGCTATCGGTTCTTCAGCTTTGGGGATGCCATGTATATTGGAGACACAAAGGAAAGAGGTAATCTATGTTTGAACTGCTGAAAACCGAGGGGAAGGCCCGGCGGGGGGTGTTTACCTGCGCCCACGGCACGGTGCAGACCCCGGTGTTTATGAACGTTGGCACCCAGGGTGCCATTAAGGGTGCCCTCAGTGCGGAGGACCTGAAAAATATCGGCTGCCAGGTGGAGCTGAGCAATACCTACCATCTGCATCTGCGGCCCACGGATACGGTGGTGCGGCAGATGGGCGGCCTGCACAAATTCATGACCTGGGACGGCCCCATCCTGACGGACTCCGGCGGATTCCAGGTGTTCAGTCTGGCCTCCCTGCGGAAGATCAAGGAGGAGGGCGTGTATTTCGCCTCCCATATCGACGGCCACAAGATCTTCATGGGGCCGGAGGAGAGCATGCAGATCCAGTCCAATCTGGGCAGCGACATCTGCATGGCCTTTGACGAGTGCATCGAAAATCCCTCTCCCCGGGACTACGTCCAGAAGAGCGTGGATCGGACTTACCGCTGGCTTGTCCGCTGTAAGGCGGAAAACGCCCGGCTCAACAGCCTGCCGGATACGGTAAATCCCCACCAGATGCTCTGGGGCATCAACCAGGGCGGCACCTATCCCGATATCCGCATTGACCACATGAAGCGCATTGCAGACCTGGACCTGCCGGGCTACGCCATCGGCGGCCTGGCCGTGGGAGAGACGGCTCAGGAGATGTACGACATCATCGATGCCATTGAGCCCTATATGCCCAGGGAGAAGACCCGCTACCTCATGGGCGTGGGCACTCCTACCAATATCATCGAGGGCGTGGCCCGGGGCGTGGACTTCTTCGACTGCGTCATGCCTGCCCGGAACGCCCGCCATGCCCGGCTGTTCACCTGGGAAGGGGCCATCAACCTGAAAAACGCCAAATACCAGCTGGACGACAGCCCCATTGACCCCCAGTGCGACTGCCCCGTGTGCCGCCGGTATTCCAGAGCGTACATCCGCCATCTGTTCGTGGCGGAGGAGATGCTGGCTATGCGCCTGTGCGTTATGCACAATCTGTATTTTTATAATCAGCTTATGCAGCGCATCCGGGATGCCCTGGATGCGGGAACTTTCGGCGATTTCCGCCGGGAATACTCCGAAAAGCTGGCAAGAAGAATTTGACGGTATTTTTTTGCCGGGGCAGTTGGAAGCACAGTTTCCGGCTGCCCCGGTAAATTATACGGCGCAGCCTAAAAAAATCTTAAACTTTGCACTTCTTAATTTTTTGTTACGTCGGTTGAAATGGCTGGACGCGCATGGTATAATGCTCTTGTTTTACGAAAGATTTTCCCCTTTCCGTTCTGGGCGGAAGGCAGCGATTTGGAGGCACTATGGGCATCTTTTTTCAAATGAATACACGCAGCCGGATGCCCCGGATTTTTGCGGCAATGTTGGCGCTGCTGCTGCTTTTGCAGACGCTGCCGTTTTTCGTTATGGCGGATGGGACAGACGACGCAGAGCAGGTCACGGAAGAGACCACCGGCATTACCGAAGAGCCTGCCGAAGAGGCTGCCGAGACGGAGACCACGGACATTCCCGAGACCGCTGAAATCCAGCGCTTCTTCCCGGACTACACCCTGGATGACTATGCCGATGTTATGTACGGCACCGGAACCATTAAAAACAATGGGTGCAGCGTGTGCTGCATGGCCGTGGTGGCCACTTACCTGACGGGGCACCAGTATTACCCCGATGAGCTGGCAAAATGGTTTGGCGGCAAGGCTGAAAACAATACGGACCGTATCCGCTATATGGCGCAGGCCTTGCAGCTGCCCATGACTGAGGCGGAGAATTACGACTATGTGAAGCAGGCCCTGCGGGAGGGAAAGATCGTCATCCAGCTGATGAACAGCCGGTCCCTCTTTACCAACAGCCAGCACTTCATTCTGCTGAAGGGCTTCAATGAGAACGGCAAGATCGAGGTCTACGACCCCTCCACCTACAACCGCCAGAGTTGGCGGCTGAATGACCGGTTTGAGAACGGCTTCGGCACCGATGAGATCTGCTGGGGCTACGATGGCGCGTTCATCTTCGATCCCAGCCAGATGAGCGACGATCCCTTTGTCTATGAAGAGCCGGTGCGGCCCTATGTGGAGCCCCGTTACGACGGCCTGAAGCTGACCGACGACGAGACCAAGCTCCTTGCCAAGCTCATCTATGTGGAGGCCAGAGGCGAAAGCGAAGAAGGCCAGCAGGCCATTGCAGAGGTGGTCCTGAACCGTCTGGTATCCGGCGACTTCGGCTCCTCCATTACAAATATGATCAATGACGAGAGCCAGTTTGTTCCGCACAAGCTGATCCTCACCGCCGCCCCCAGCCAGGCCCAGTATGAGGCCATCGACCGGGCACTGTACGGCCCTTATGTGCTCCCCAAAGAGGTTACGTTCTATGGCCGTGTCCGCACCACCGACAGCGTCTGGGGCACCATTGGCGGGCATATCTTCTGCTATCCCTGGCACTATAAGGACACCCACCAAGAAATTACACAAGCCAGCTGAGCACCGCAAGCATCGCCTTGCGGTGCTTGCCTTTATGCGCAGCCTCTTAATGCACAGCGGGAGGTGGCCCGCAGGGCTTCTGCGGTATACCCCCTCAGCCTCGGCTGCCGCCGAGCCAACTCCTCTTGCAGGGGAGCCATGGACATTTCCCTCTTGCGAAACTGCGCAGAAATGTGTACAATAAAAGAAAAAACAGATAGGAGCTGTACTATGGAAACTTGGTTGGAAAGTGTTTATTCCGACGGTTCGTCTGAATTTGTCTCGAATCCTTGCCCAAAAATTGGGGAGAGCGTGACGGTGTCACTGCGGATGTACGCAGACGCGCCGGTAAAGTACGTCTACCTGCGGTCTATCCCCAATGGGGGAGAGCTAAAAATTCCCATGCACCGGGCGCGGGAAGCGCGGGGGCTTGTGTATTGGACCTGCGAGTTGCCCATCATCGAGCGGCGGACGCAGTACCATTTCTACATCGCCACGGAGAATTGCATCTATTTCTATACGCAGAAGGAGATCACAACCTATCTTCCGGAGCACAGCTATGACTTTGTGCTCCTGACGGACTATGTGCAGCCCGCCTGGGTGAAGGATGCAGTGTTTTACCAGATCTTTCCCGAGCGCTTCTGCAACGGAGACCCGAGCAACGATGTGCAAGCAGGGGAGTACCGCCAGGATGGCTTCCCGGCCATCCACATGGAGCACTGGGACGATACGCCCCTGACCTATGAGCAGGGCCACTGCATGGATTTCTACGGCGGCGATTTGCAGGGCATCCGGCAGAAGATCCCCTATCTGAAGGAGCTGGGTGTTACGGCCGTGTACTTAAACCCCATTTTCTATGCCCCCTCCTGCCACAAATATGACTGCCTGGACTACTTCCATGTTGACCCCCATTTCGGCGGGGACGAGGCTCTGGCCGAGCTGAGCAAGGCCCTCCACGAAAACGGCATGAAGCTGATTCTGGATATCTCCATCAACCACACGGGCACGGCCCACCGGTGGTTCAACAAGGACGGCGCCTACTTTCCCAAAACCGAAGGGGCCTACAACAACCCCGATTCCGTGGAGCGGGGCTATTACTTCTTTGACAAGGACAATCATTACCACGGCTGGTGGGACCTGCCCTCCATGCCCACGCTGAACTACACCTCGGATTCCCTCCGGGAAATCGTCTACCGTGGGGAGAATTCCGTCCTGAAAAAATGGCTCAAACCCCCTTACAGCATCGATGGCTGGCGCTTCGATGTGGCCGACGTCTTTGCCCGGAACGGGGAGGTGCAGCTGTCCCACGAGCTGTGGCCGGAAATCCGGAAGAGCATCCGTCAGGAGAACCCCCAGGCTTATATTCTGGCCGAGGACTGGGGGGACTGCGCCCAGTATTTGCAGGGCACGGAGTGGGATTCTCCTATGAATTACTATGGCTGCGGCCGGGCCATCCGCTCCTTCTTTGGGGAGCCGGACCTGTTCCTGTCCCGCACGCCGGAATTGAAGGCCATCCCTTGCCGCATGACCGCCCAGGATCTGGAGATGCGTGTTATGCAGCACCTGGCAAAGCTCCCCTTCGCCCTGTGGGAGACTCAGTTTAACCTCTTCGACAGCCACGATACCCCGCGGCTGCACAATAACCCCCAAATCTCCCAGGCGGACTTCAAGGGCGCGGCCTGCTTCCAGTTCCTGCTCACCGGTGCAGCCTCCATCTACTATGGGGACGAGGCGGAAATTGACGGCACCACGGATTCCAACGAGGGTTGCCGCTACCCAATGCCCTGGCAGAAGAATTTCCAAGGGTGCGCCCACTATCAGCTGTACCGCACCCTTTGCAGCCTGAAAAAGGCCCATCCGGCCCTGCGCCGGGGCGGCATGAAATTTCTCTATGCCCAGGGGGATACCTTCGCCATTGCAAGATTTACCGGGGAGGACGTCCTTGTGGGCGTCATCTCTAAGTCTGATGCCCCGGAGACTGTCCGCCTGCCTCTGGGCACCCTGGGGGCCAGGGCGCCGAAGGGGAAGCGGGACCTCTTCGGAAGCGAACTGCACTGGCAGGATGCGGACAAGGCCGTCCTGCTGCAAATCGAGCCCCACGGCAGCTATCTGTTCGAGTGCCAGTGACGGAATTACAAAAAATATTCCTTGATGGAGCCAGGTCTTTCGGTATTTTCGCTGAAAGACCTGGCTCTTTTTTGCGCAGATTTCACAATCGCCTGCTCTTTCACGTTAGCACACGCTAATTCTTTGAGAGAAAAATTTAGGATAAAATCCAGCACTTTGCACGAAAAATAGCAGTTTTGCACAACTTAGCTCCACTTTGCTTGCTATCGGCTGTGGAACTTGTTATAATGAAACCGCCTACATCAAAGGAGGAATAAACTATGCTGGATGAATCCTACTACCGGAAAACAGACGAGATCATCGCCCGCTACGGCAAGGAGCCCAAGGCGCTGATCCCTGTCATGCAGGATGTTCAGGCGGAATACCGCTACCTGCCCGGTGAGCTGCTGTCCTATATTGCGGAACAAATCGGCATTACCGAAACAAAAGCCTACAGCGTGGCCACCTTCTATGAAAACTTTTCCTTTGAAGCCAAGGGAAAATACGTGATCAAGGTGTGCGACGGCACCGCCTGCCATGTGCGCCACTCCACCCCCGTGCTGGAGGCCCTCTGGAAGGAGCTGGGTCTGAGCAAGAAGAAGCACACCACCGACGACATGATGTTCACCGTGGAGACGGTCTCCTGCCTGGGTGCCTGCGGTCTGGCACCCACCATGATGGTCAATGAGCAGGTCCACCCGGCCATGACCCCTGAAAAGGCCCTGGCACTGATTGCGGAATTGAGAGGTAAAGGCTGATGATCCAGAATATTGAAGATCTGACCCAGGCGCGGGAAACCGCCGCCGCGGAAATGAAAAGCTATGACTGCCGGGTGCTGGTCTGCTCCGGCACGGGCTGTATCGCCACCGGCTCCAATAAGATCCACCAGCTGTTTCAGGAGCTGATTGCAGACGACCCCGCCATCGATCTGCAATTCGCCCCCCACGATGCCGCAGAGCATGACGGCCCCAAGGTTGGCGTCCACAAGACGGGCTGCCAGGGTTTCTGCGAGCTTGGCCCTCTGGTCCGCATCCAGAAGGGGGACCGGACCGTCCAGTATGTCAAGGTCCAGCCGGAGGATGTAAAGGAAATCTACGAGCACACCATCCTGGGCAGCGATGTCATTGAGCGCCTGCTCTACCAGAAGGGCGAGAAGAAGTATGTCCAGCCGGAGGATATCCCCTTTATCGCCAAGCAGACTCGGATTGTTCTGGAAAACTGTGGCAAGCTGGATGCGGAATCCCTGGACGAATACCTGGCTGCCGGGGGCTTCAAGGCCCTGGAAAAGGCCATGTTCCAGATGGACCGGGACCAGGTCATTGAAGAAATCGATAAGTCCGGCCTCCGGGGCCGTGGCGGCGGCGGCTTCCCGGCGGGCAAAAAGTGGAAGCAGGTTGCCCGGCAGAAAGACCCCATCCGCTATGTGGTCTGCAACGGCGACGAGGGCGACCCCGGCGCCTTTATGGACGGCTCCGTCATGGAGGGCGACCCCTTTAAGCTCATTGAGGGCATGATGATCGCGGCCTACGCCGTCCGCTCCTCCGACGGATATATCTACGTCCGCGCGGAGTACCCCATGTCCGTGGCCCGTCTTCGCCACGCCATCGCCCTGCTGGAGGAACGTGGACTGCTGGGGGACAACATCCTGGGCTCCGATTTCTCCTTCCATATGCACATCAACCGGGGCGCAGGCGCCTTTGTCTGCGGCGAGGGCTCTGCACTGACGGCCTCCATCGAGGGCAACCGGGGCATGCCCCGGGTCAAGCCCCCCAGAACCGTGGAAAAGGGCCTGTGGGAGCGTCCCACGGTGCTGAATAACGTAGAGACCTATGCCAACGTGCCCAAGATCATCCTGCAGGGCGCGGACTGGTACCGCACCATCGGCACCGCCGGAAGCCCTGGCACCAAGACCTTCTCCCTGACCGGTGCCATTGAGAACACGGGCCTGATCGAAGTGCCCATGGGCTCCACCCTGCGGGAGATCATCTTCGACATCGGCGGCGGCCTGAAAAACGGCTCCACCTTCAAGGCTGTCCAGATCGGCGGCCCCTCCGGCGGCTGCCTGACGGAGAAGCACCTGGATGAACCCCTGGACTTCGACTCCGTGAAGAAGTTCAATGCCATCGTAGGTTCCGGCGGCATGGTGGTCATGGATGAGCACACCTGTATGGTGGAGGTTGCCCGGTTCTTCATGTCCTTCACCCAGCGGGAGAGCTGCGGCAAGTGCGTTCCCTGCCGGGAGGGCACCAAGCGGATGCTGGAAATTCTGGAGCGCATTGTGGCCGGTCAGGGGGAACTGGAAGATCTGGACCGGCTGGAGGAGCTGGCAACCATGGTCAAGACCATGGCTCTGTGCGGCCTGGGCAAGTCCGCCCCGCTGCCCGTTATCTCCACCCTGAGCACCTTCCGGGATGAGTACGTCGAGCACATTGTCGATAAGAAGTGCCGCGCCAAGGTCTGTACCGCCCTGCGGAAATTCGTCATCAACCCGGACTTCTGCAAGGGCTGCGGCAAGTGCGCCCGGAACTGTCCTGTGAATGCCATCTCCGGCAAGGTCAAGAATCCCTATCATATCGATCCCACCGTCTGCATCAAGTGCGGCTCCTGTAGGGAGAACTGCGCCTTTGATGCCATCTATGTAGAAGCGTAAGGAGGGGCAGCCATGGGAACCATTACCATCAACGGCAAAAAAGTTGAATTCACCGATGAGAAGAACGTTTTGACCATTATCCGCAAGGCGGGCATTGATATGCCTACCCTGTGCTACCATTCCGAGCTCTCCACCTTCGGCGCGTGCCGCCTGTGTACCGTGGAGAACGACCGGGGCCAGTGCTTCGCCTCCTGCTCGGAAGAGCCCAGGGACGGCATGGTCATCTATACCCATACCGAGCGGCTGCGCCGCCACAGAAAACTCATTGTGGAGCTGCTGCTGGCCGCCCACTGCCGGGACTGCACCACCTGCATGAAGTCCGGCGAGTGCGTATTGCAGGACCTGGCTCACAAGATGGGCGTGAGGGAGGTCCGCTTCCAGGACTACAAGGAGCACAAACCCGTGGACTACAGCTCGCCCTCCATCGTCCGTGACCCCAATAAATGCATTCTCTGCGGCAACTGCGTGCGGGTGTGCTCGGAGATCCAGGGCGTAGGCGTTCTGGGCTTTGCCCACCGGGGCACGGATGCGGAGGTGACCCCCGCGTTCAATAAGAAGCTGTCCCAGACCGCCTGCGTCAGCTGCGGCCAGTGCCGGGTGTACTGCCCCACAGGCGCTCTGACCATCCGCACCCATTTGGACGAGGTCTATGCCGCCCTGGGTGACCCCAATACCCGGGTGATCGCCCAGATTGCCCCGGCAGTCCGGGTAGCGGTGGGGGATGCCTTCGGCCTGCCCAACGGCGAGAACGCCATGGGCAAGACCGTGGCGGCCCTCCACGCCATGGGCTTTGACGAGGTCTTCGATACCAGCTATTCCGCCGACCTGACGGTCATGGAGGAATCCGCCGAATTCCTGGACCGGGTGCGCAACGGCGGCAAGCTGCCGCTGCTGACCTCCTGCTGCCCCGCCTGGGTGAAATTCGTGGACAACGAGTTCCCGGAGATGAAGGAAAATGTCTCCACCTGCCGGTCTCCCCAGGGCATGTTCTCCGCCGTTATCAAGGACTACTACCGCGACCCCGCCCACTCCGAGGGCAAGAAGACCTTCGTGGTGTCCATCATGCCCTGTACCGCCAAGAAGATGGAGGCTGTGCGCCCCAATTCCTTTACCCATGGCGAGCAGGATACGGACATCGTCCTCACCACCACGGAGCTGACCCGGATGATCAAGAACTTCGGCATTGCCTTCGATAAGATCGAGCCCGAGGCCTGCGATATGCCCTTTGGCCTGTCCTCCGGCGGCGGCGTGATCTTCGGCGTCACCGGAGGCGTTACCGAGGCGGTGCTGCGTCGCTTGGCAACGGATCACAATTCCGCTACCCTCAATGCCATTGCTGCCTGCGGCATTCGCGGCGAGGAGGGCATCAAGGAAGCCACCATTCCCTACAACGGCATGGATGTGAACATCTGCGTGGTCTCCGGCCTGTCCAATGCCCGGAAGGTCATGGAGCAGGTCCGCTCCGGCGAGAAGCAGTACCATCTGATCGAGGTCATGGCCTGCCGCCGTGGCTGCATCATGGGCGGCGGCCAGCCCATCCCCGCCGGCCCGCGTCACAAGGCCGCCCGTGCCCAGGGCCTGTACAAGGCCGACAAGGACCGGATTCTGCGCAAGTCCGATGAGAACCCCCTGATGGATGTCTTCTACAACGGCTACTTCAAGGGCAAGGCCCACGAGCTGCTGCATAATCACGAATAAGTTTCCCAAACTGGGCGGCAAAAATGCCGCCCAGTTTTTTGCTCTTTGAGACAGACTTTGCCCGTGAAAAAGCCATCTATGCTGCAAAGACCATCTTTGGAATCCCTTCGCCTTTTGTCTGCTGGCCATGTACTGGTTTGATCCGCTGGTTTGGGCTTCTTATTGGCTGGCGTGCAGAGATATCGAATTTGCCTGCGATGGGCGGGTCATCCGTGCTCTGAAGATGCCGGAGCGGAAGGCCTATGCGTCGGCCCTGCTGGCGTGCAGCGACGGCAGGAAGCGTGTTCTGGTATGCCCGGTGGCCTTTGGCGAGACGGCGGTGGTGCAGCGAATCCGCAGCGTTCTGAACTGTATGCTCTATCGGGATACACAGGGGCTGTACGGGGAAAAGGGAACCGTTCACATGTTCAATCCGAAATCTGCCGAACACAATATCTTCACCGGGCTGGCACTGCGCTGACTGCCCACCTTCTGGATGGTCAAACCGTAAGATCCCGGAACATACCGTTTTCAAAGGGGCACTGAGATCTGCAAGAAACAGATCTCAGTGCCCCGGCCCTCTCTGGGGGGAGAGGCTTTGAAGCCGATGACACTGCTGCTGATTTTCTCACAATCCGGAGCGGATAGGTGTTCCACTAGTCCGAAAGAGAACAGATATTACCTTTGTAAAATATACAAATATCAAGAAAGCAACTAATGGTTGCTAAAATTATATATCAATGGATGGATTCATATAGTATACATTCCGCTGATCCAGCTTCTCCCGCAGCCTTTGCAGGCCCTCGCCGAAGCGCTGGAAATGGACGATTTCCCGTTCCCGCAGGAAGCGAATCACATCGTTGACATCCGGGTCGTCGCTGAGTCTTAGAATATTGTCATAGGTAACCCGCGCTTTCTGCTCGGCGGCCAGGTCCTCTGTCAGATCGGCAATGGGGTCACCCTTGACGGCCATAGACCCTGCGCTCCAGGGGAAGCCTGCCGCCGCCGTGGGGTAGACGCCTACGGTATGGTCCACAAAGTAGGGAGCAAAGGCCGGATCTCGGAATTGATTGTCTTTCAAATTTCGTGTCAGCTGGTGAACAATGGCACCAATCATTTCCAGGTGGCCCAGCTCTTCCGTTCCAATATCCGTCAATAGTCCCTTGAGCTCCTCAAAGGGCATGGAATAGCGCTGGGAGAGGTAGCGCAGACTGGCGCCCAGCTCGCCGTCGGGGCCGCCGTACTGGGTTATGATGATTTTTGCCAGCTGGGGATTGGGACGGCGAATTCTTACCGGGTATTGGAGCTTCTTTTCATACTGAAACATGGCTTATTCCCCCCTATTCGCGGCATATTCCCAAGGCCAGGGATCGTCCAGCCAGGCATAAGTATCCCCTCGTCCGGGCGCGGCGTGGTTTAGCGGACGTTTCTCCCGCTCATAGGCCTGGGAGACCTTCTGATAGAGCTGCTGGTACTGCCGATAGAGTTCCAGCGCCTCCGTATCCTCCGGATGGGTGTCCAGATACAGCGCCAGCTCCTGGACGGCAAAGGCGAGGACCTGCACCTCAGACAGGGGCGTTACCGGCAGATTATTCTGGTTGACCATGCCCATAAAGGGCAGATCCAACCCGGGATACAGAGTCCCCCGGACCATGGCTTTTCTCGGCTCATAGCGGACAGGACCTTCGATCTGGAAGGGCACATAGGGATTGGCCAGGGGCGCCATGGCGGGCAGGCGACCCTCCCCATAGTTTCCTGCGGGTTTCTTGGCATTCAATGGGATTCCTCCTCGAATTCTATTTGGAAAACTGATTCCGGGTCATACTATGCAGGATTCGCCCGACTGTGCATAGGCAGCGCGGGAATGCCGTAAGGTATTCAGAGGTGGTGCGGATGTTCCAAAGGCTTCGGCTATGGGCCATATGTTTCGTTCTGATTGTAGGGCTTGCCGCTGTGGGAATCTACGGTGGTGCCCGGGCGGTTTCCGCCATTCAGGACCGGTTACCTGTAAAACGCCCCCATACGGTTATAATCGATGCGGGCCATGGCGGCGAGGATGGGGGCGCAACCTCCTGCACGGGGCGGCTGGAAAGCGGGTACAATCTGGAAATTGCCCTGCGCCTGGAGGATATGCTGCATTTTCTTGGCTTTCGGACGGAGATGATCCGCCGAACGGATACGGCCATTTACCGAAAAGGGGAGACCATTGCCCAGAAAAAGGTGGACGATCTGAAAAACCGGGTGCGCATCGTCAATGAGACCTCCGGCGGCGTTCTTCTGAGCATCCACCAGAATTACTTCTCTCAGGCCCAATACAGCGGCGCACAGGTGTTCTATGGCACGGCAGAGGGCAGCCGGGAGCTGGCGGAGACGGTCCAGTCCGTCCTGGTTTCCACGCTGAATCCCGGAAGCCGCCGAAAGGCAAAGGCCGCAAAGGGAATCTATCTCATGGAAAAGAGTCAGAAATGCGCCATTTTGGTGGAATGCGGCTTTCTTTCCAATGCAGAGGAGGAGGCGAAGCTTGCTTCCCCCGATTATCAGAAGGCCCTGGCGGCGGTGATTGCGGCAGCCGTCGGGACAAAACTGGGTTGACCGGCCTTCCGGGGTTTGGTATAATGGAAAAAATCAAGGCAGCACCGCAGCGCTTTTTACCTGCTGTGCGGTGCTGCTCCAAAGAATCGGAGATAAAAACGATGGCAAAGGCAAAAACCGTATTTTTCTGTACCAACTGCGGCAATGAAAGCCCAAAATGGCAGGGCAGATGCCCTGCCTGCGGAGCCTGGAATACCTATGAAGAGCACATTGAGAAGCCCACACTGCCGGGTAAGGCGAAATCCAGCCCCGTGGGCCAGAGCCGAAAGCCCCAGCGGATTCAGGACGTGATCACCGACGGGGAGATTCGCTTCTCCACGGGCATGGGAGAGCTGGACCGTGTCCTGGGCGGCGGTGCGGTGGCAGGTTCCCTGGTGCTGGTGGGCGGCGCTCCCGGTATTGGCAAGTCTACGCTGCTGCTGCAAATCTGCAACAGCCTGTGCGCCGGGCGCAGCGTACTCTATGTCTCCGGCGAGGAAAGTGAGCGGCAGCTGAAGCTTCGGGCTCAGCGGCTGGGGGTGGCCCCGGAATCGCTGTACATCCTCTCTGAGACCCGCCTTTCGGACATTCTGGAGGCCGTGGAGGAGCTGAAACCCGATATCCTGATGATCGACTCCATCCAGACCCTCTACCGTGAGGAAAACGACTCTTCTCCCGGCAGTGTCTCCCAAGTAAAGGACTGCACCATGACCATGATGCACCTGAGCAAATCCCAGGGGATCACGGTGTTTGTGGTTGGCCACATCAATAAGGACGGCAACATTGCAGGCCCCAAGGTGTTGGAGCATATGGTGGACTGCGTGCTGTATTTTGAGGGCGACCCCAATTCTTCCTACCGGCTTCTCCGGGCGGCCAAAAACCGATTTGGCTCCACCAACGAGATCGGGGTCTTCGAAATGATGGAAAGCGGCCTGGAGGAGGTGCCAAACCCCAGCCAGATGCTGCTGGACGGGCGGCCCGAGGGGGCCAGCGGCACCTGCGTTGCCTGCGTCATGGAAGGCACCCGGCCGGTGCTGGCGGAGGTGCAGGCATTGGTTGCCAAGACCATGGCCAATGTGCCGCGGCGGGCTTCCGACGGTTTTGACTTCAACCGTATGATGCTGCTGCTTGCCGTGGCAGAAAAGCGGGCGGGGCTGCGGATGGGAGCCTTTGATGCCTATATCAATGTCATCGGCGGCCTGCGGCTGGACGAGCCGGGGGCGGACCTGCCGGTGGTTCTGGCGGTGGCCTCCTCCTACCGGGATGCCCCCATTGCGGACGACCTGACGGCCATCGGCGAGGTGGGCCTGACGGGGGAGATCCGCACGGTTTCCCATCTGAACCAGCGCCTGGGAGAGGTTGCCCGGCTGGGCTTCAAAAAGTGCATCATCCCCAAAGGCGGCTCCGAAAAGCTGGATATTCCGGAAGGATTGACGGTCTACCGCGTCCGCAATCTGCGGGAAGCTATTGAGGTAGCGCTGTAACCTTCGGGCAGCAGATTTATTATGCATCGGGAGGACACAAACGTAATGGATACAGTGTTTTACCATGGCACCGCTATTCCCGGACTGGATACCATCAAAGCAACTGCAAAATCTCACGCAACCGGCATGCCGGTGGCATACTTCACTGAGGATCGGTGCTACGCTTTGGTATGCTGCCGAAATAGAAATGAGAACTTTGTGACTATGGGCATTCGCGCAGATGGGAAGCAGCATTATTTTGAGCGCTTTCCGAACCAGCTGGAAGTTCTCTACAAGGGAAAGCGGGGTTATCTTTACTGCCTTGAATCCACAGATGGGTTGACGCACACGAAGGGGCACACCTGGGAAAGTGCTCAGGATGTCCCTGTTGCACAGTGTGAGATCATCGCGGACGTATACGAGGAAATTCTGCGGGAAGAGGCCAAAGGCAATCTGGTGATCCATAGATATTCCGAAATTGATCCATCCGAGCAGAAAATGCACGCAAACCACATCCGGGATCATATCCTGGAGGAAGGAACCGAAATGGCGCAGTTTTATTATGCTCATTTTTCGTCCCTATGGGATTCGAAAGATTCCTGAATTATACATCTGCAAAATGCGGGGCTGACGGAGATGTCTGAACGGACATTTCCGGGCAGCCCTGTTTTTTTATGCCAGGAAGGGATTCCGACAGGAAGTGCGCAGCTATGCCGCTATACTGAAAGCAGCAAATACAAAGGAGGAGTTTACCATGCATTTCACCAGTTTCCAGGAAGGGGACAAGCTGACCATCGCCCTGACTGGGGAAATAGACCACCACTGCGCCAAAGCCTACATCCAGGTCATTGCCGCGAAAATCGAGACCTATATGCCGGAAATCTGCGTGCTGGATTTCCGGGATGTGACCTTTGTGGATTCCTCGGGAATCGCCGTGGTCATCAACGCCCTGCGCAGCATGACCCAAATTGAGGGAAAGCTGCTGCTCACGGGCATTTCTCCCCAGCCTATGCGGGTATTCCGGGCATCGGGCCTGGACAAGCTTGTTGAAATACGGGAGGCGGTTTCATGAAATTCGGCAACTATATGATTTTGGAATTTCCAAGCAAATCCAGCAACGAGGCCTTTGCCCGCAGCGCCGTGGCCTGCTTTGCCGCTCAGATGGACCCTACATTGGAGGAGCTGGGGGACATCCGCACGGCGGTGTCCGAGGCCGTGACCAATTGCATTGTCCACGCCTATCCTGACAAGCTGGGCACCATCACCCTGCGCTGCCGCATTCTCAAGGACAATGTGCTGGACATCGTCATCAAAGACAAGGGCGTTGGCATCCCGGATGTGGAGCAGGCCCGGCGGCCCAGCTTCACCACCGGCGGGGCCGAGCGCAGCGGCATGGGCTTTACCATTATGGAGAGCTTCATGACCAGTCTGGAGATCACCTCCATAGAGGGGCGGGGGACCTCTGTACATATGCGCCGGAAGCTGCAGCGCCGCCAATGAGCGTTCCCGAGGAGCTGATCGCCCGGGCACAGGCCGGGGATATCCAAGCCAAGGAGCAGCTGATCACGGAGAATGCAGGGCTCATCTGGGCCGTTGCCCGGCGGTTCCAGGGCAGGGGCACCGAGCTGGAGGACCTCTACCAGCTGGGCTGCCTGGGCTTTTTGAAGGCCGCAGAGGGCTTCGACCCCGGCTTTGGCACCCAGTTTTCCACCTATGCAGTGCCCAAAATCGCCGGAGAGATCCGGCGATTTCTCCGGGATGACGGGGCGGTGAAGGTATCCCGGGGGCTCAAGGAGCAGTCCGCCTCCATCAAAGCCGCCCGCAGCCGCCTGACGGCAACGCTGGACCGGGAGCCAACCCTTTCCGAGCTGTCTGCCGAGACCGGCCTTTCCCCGGAAGAAATCGCCCTGGCCGAAACCGCCACCGCCGCCACGGAGTCCATCTACCGCCAGACAGGGGAGGAGGGCTTCTCCCTGGAAAATGTGCTGACGGATACGGAATCCGAGGAGCGCATGGTGGAGAAAATCGCCCTGCGGCAGGCGGTTTGGGCGCTGCCGGAGCGGGAGCGGCAAATCATCGCCCTGCGGTATTTCCACGGCCTGACCCAGCAGCGCACTGCGGGAATTCTGGGCATCAGCCAGGTTCAGGTCTCTCGGGTGGAGCGCAAAGCGCTGGGCCTTCTCAAGGAGAAGCTGGAATAAGCGGCTTGCTTTTTGCGGCTCTTTGCGGTAAAATAGGAGCCGATAAAAAGAAAGACAGAAATGACAGGTGCTTCTATGAATAATGAATTGGATTCCAGATTTCTGGCCGCTCGGCGGAACTACATTGCTTCCCGTTTTTCCATGCTCAACGATGTGCAGCGGGAGGCCGTGCTGACCACCGAGGGGCCTCTTTTGCTGCTGGCAGGTGCCGGCAGCGGCAAGACCACGGTGCTCATCAACCGAATCGCCAACATTCTGCGCTATGGCCGGGGCTCGGAAGGGACGGAAATTCCGGACTTCGTCAGAGACGAGGATGTGACGTTCCTGGAAAACCTGCCGGAAGACCCAACCCAGGAGCAAACAGACCGGGCAGACTGGCTCTGCGCCCTGGAGCCTGCCAACCCCTGGAACGTCATCGCCATTACCTTTACCAACAAGGCTGCCGGAGAGATGAAGGAGCGGCTTTCCAATATGCTGGGGGCCAGTGCCGAGGATATCTGGGCCATGACCTTCCATGCCGCCTGCTGCCGCATTCTGCGCCGGTATATTGACCGCTGCGGCTATACCTCCAGCTTTACCATCTACGATACCTCGGACTCCGAGCGGCTCATGAAGGAAATTCTCCGGGACATGAACCTGGATGACAAGACCTATCCGCCCCGGTATGTACTGAGCATCATCGGCCGGCAGAAGGACCGGCTGATTTCCCCGGAGCAGATGGAGGAGGACAGCCGCAGCGCCTCGGACTACCGCATTGTCCAGATCGCCAAGGCCTACGCCGTCTATCAGAAGCGCCTGAAGGACAACAACGCCCTGGATTTTGACGACATTCTCTATGTCACCGTGAAGCTCTTGCAGCAGGACCGGGAGGTAAGAGAGTACTACCAGCGGAAATTCCATTATGTTCTGGTGGATGAGTACCAGGACACCAACCACGTCCAGTACCTTTTGACGGAGCTGCTGGCAGGAGACAGACGGAACATCTGCGTAGTCGGTGATGACGACCAGAGCATTTACCGCTTCCGGGGCGCTACCATTGAGAATATTCTCTCCTTTGAAGAGCAGTACCCCGGCGCTCGGGTCATTCGGCTGGAGCAGAACTATCGCTCCACCCAGTCCATTCTGGATGCGGCCAACGCCGTCATTTCCCACAACGAAGGCCGGAAGGGCAAGCACCTGTGGACGGACAACGGCACAGGGGAGCCCATTCTCGTATATGAGGCGGAGAACGAAGGGGCCGAGGGCAACTTCGTTGCCAGTCAGATCCTCTCCCGCTCCAAGGGCCACGACTTCAAGGATTACGCCATTTTGTACCGGACCAACGCCCAGTCCAACTCCATGGAATATGCTCTGAAACGCAACGGCATTCCCTACCGTGTCATCGGCGGTATGCGCTTCTTTGAGCGGGCCGAGATCAAGGATATGCTGTCCTATCTGTGCGTCATCAACAACCGGGCAGACGACCTGCGCCTGAACCGCATCATCAACAATCCCCCCAGAGGCCTGGGGGCCAAGACCGTTGAGACCGTCCAGAAGCTGGCCCAGGCCGAGGGAAAGAGCGTCTATGAGGTAGTCTGTGACCCCTATAATTACGGTCCCCTGGAAAAATCGGCCCAGAAGCTGCTGCAATTCTCCGCACTGATCGAGGACCTGGCAGGGCTTTTGGCAAACGGCATGAGCCTGCCGGAATTCTATGATGAGCTGCTTATCCGCACGGGCTATGCCGATATGCTCCTGTCCAAGCCTACGGAGGAAAACAAGACCAAGCTGGAAAACGTGAAGGAATTGAAGTCCAGCATTCAGTCCTACCTCGCCAATACCACAGAGCCCAGCCTCTCTGGCTTTTTGGAAGAAATTTCCCTGTACACCGATCTGGAGCAGTACAACGAGGGAGACGATGCGGTGGTCATGATGACCATTCACTCCGCCAAGGGCCTGGAATTTCCCCATGTGTTCCTGGTGGGCTTCGAGGACGGGCTTTTCCCCGGTATGCGGGCCATCGGCGACCGGGAGGAGATGGAGGAGGAGCGGCGGCTGTGCTACGTGGCCATTACCCGGGCCAAGAAGTCGCTGACCATCAGCCATGCCAGAATGCGGATGATCTATGGCCGCACGGCCTCGGCGCTGCCCTCCCGCTTCTTACAGGAGATCCCGGAGAGCTGCATCGTCAAGCGGGGCGGCTACCGGCCCCAGGTCCAGGAGAGCCGCCGGGAGAGCTACGAAAAACACATTTCCAAGAGCCATGCTTATCTTTCCTCGGCCATCCGTGCTCAGGCCGCCTCCGGCGCTCCTGCGCCGGAATTCAACAAGGGGGATATGGTCATGCACGCAGCCTTTGGCAAGGGCATGGTCCTGTCCGTCATCAAAATGGGCGGCGATGCCCTGCTGGAGGTGGCCTTTGACGACATCGGCACCAAAAAGCTCATGGCAAAGGCTGCCGGGGCGCATATGAAGAAGCTGTAACGCATACGCTTACCCCAGGGGGGTGCGGGGCTTGCGTCGGTTTTTGATCCGTTTCTTGTTGCGGCTGCTGCTTGTTTTTGCGGTGGTTCTGGGAGGACTTCTGCTGTTTCGCAGCCACTACCGGCCCCTTTTGCGGGAGCTGGCGGAGACCCAGATCAAAAACGCCACCTCCGATCTGACCAACGATGCGCTGACCGAGCTTTTGGCCCGGGACAGCATCGCCTATGACCGGATCGTCTACTTTGAAAAGGACCTAAACGGCCGCATTACGGCCATGAAAACCAATATTCTGGAAGTCAACCGGATGAAAACGGAGATTCTGGAGATCATCAATCAGGAAATTCTGGACTGGGATACGGCGAAGCTGGGAATTCCCATTGGCAGTCTCATTTTCCCGGAGCTTTTTGCCGGGAAGGGCTTCTGCATCCCGGTGCACGTGCTCTCCATCCGCAATTCCGATGCCAGCTTTGAAAGCCGTTTTCAGCAGGCAGGCATCAACCAGACCTTGCATCGGCTTATGTTGGAGGTCAATGTGGATGCCAGCATTCTGGTGCTGGGGCAGACGGAGAGCTTTTCCCTCACCAGCGAAGTGGTAGCGGCGGAGACCGTGATCGTCGGGGAGGTCCCCGGTACGTTTCTGAACACAGGAGGCATTTATGGAACCCAAACAGAGAATTGAGGAGCTGACGAAGCTCCTAAATGATGCGGGCTACCGGTACTACGTGCTGGATGACCCCACCATGCCGGACTTTGAATATGACCGTCTCCTGCGGGAGCTGGAGGACCTGGAGAAGGCAAACCCGGAGCTTGCCCTGCCGGATTCGCCCACCAAGCGGGTGGGCGGTCAGGCTGTGAACACCTTTGGCGAGGTGACCCACGCGGTGCCGCTGATGAGCCTGCAGGATGTGTTCAGCCTGGAAGAGCTGGATGACTTCCTGGTGCGGACCAAAGAGGCTGTGCCGGGGGCTCAGTTCTCCGTGGAGCCGAAAATCGACGGTCTGTCCGTAGCTCTGGAATACGTGGACGGCCGGTTCGTCCGGGGAGCCACCCGGGGCGACGGCAATGTGGGCGAGGATGTGACGGAGAATCTGCGCACCATCCGCTCCATTCCCATGGCGTTGGAAGGGGCTCCCGCCCGGCTCATCGTCCGGGGCGAGGTATTCATGCCCAAGAAAACCTTCCATGCACTGAATGAAGCATTGGAGGAAAACGGGGAGAAGACCTTTGCCAACCCCAGGAACGCCGCCGCCGGCTCTCTGCGGCAGAAAGACCCCAAGGTCACCGCCAAGCGGAAGCTGGATATTCTGGTATTTAACGTCCAGCTGGCAGAGGGCAAGACCTTTTTGAGCCACGCGGAAACCCTGGAATACCTGAAGTCCCTCCATTTCAAGGTCATTCCCTACAAGCTCCTTTCGGATGTCGAAAAAATCTCCAAGGAGGTCATCCGCATCAACGAGGAGCGGGAGAAGCTCAGCTGCGACATTGACGGTGCCGTCATCAAGCTGGATGACCTGGCCGCCCGGGAACGGCTTGGCAACACCGCCAAATTTCCCCGGTGGGCCGTGGCCTATAAGTACCCCCCAGAGGAAAAGGAAACCCTGGTGGAGGACATTGTGATTCAGGTGGGCCGCACCGGTGTGCTGACGCCCAAGGCTGTGGTGGCTCCCGTCCGGCTGGCAGGCACCACTGTGACCAACGCCACGCTGCACAATCAGGACTTCATCTCCCGGCTGGATATCCGGATAGGGGATACCGTGCGCATCCGCAAGGCGGGGGAGATCATTCCGGAAATCTTGGAAGTGAACCTTTCCAAGCGCCCGGAGGGAACGCAGCCCTATTTGCTGCCGAAAAAATGCCCCGTCTGTGGCGCTGCCGTAGAGCGGGACGAGGATGGAGCCTTCCTGCGCTGCACCGGTGCGGAGTGCCCCGCCCAGCTGAGCCGGAACATTGCCCATTTTGTCAGCCGGGATGCCATGGATATCGAGGGCCTGGGCAGCGCCATTGTGGACAGCCTTATTGAAAAGGGGGCCATCCGCTCTCCGGCGGATATCTATTACCTGACCATGGACGAGCTGTCCGGCCTGTGGAAATCCGGCACCAAGGCGGCTCAAAAGCTGCTGGATGCCATTGCTGCCAGCAAGAGCCAGGATGTTTCCCGGCTGATCTTCGCCCTGGGCATCCGTCAGGTGGGTGCGAAGACCGGCAAGAGTCTGGCTGCGGCCTTCGGCAGCCTGGATAAGCTTATGGAGGCGACTTTGGAGGAGCTGACACAGGTGCCGGATATTGGAGAGGTAACGGCTGAGAGCATCTGCGAGTGGTTTGCTCAGCCCCAGTCCCGCCACATGGTCCGGCGGCTCAAGGAGGCCGGGGTGAACTTTGAGAGCAAGCGGGTCGTTACGGACACCCGCTTCGCGGGCAAGACCATTGTCCTCACCGGCGCTTTAAGTCGGTTCACCCGGGAGGAGGCCACGGAAAAAATCGAGCTCTTCGGCGGCAAGGCCTCCGGCTCCGTCTCCAAAAAGACCAGCTTTGTGGTGGCGGGAGAGAATGCAGGCTCCAAGGAGCGCAAGGCCAGAGAGCTGGGCATCCCGGTGCTGACAGAGGACGAATTTTTGGAGATGCTTTCGTAACAAAAGGCTGCTTTGCCTGATAAAAAATGCAGGGGACGATGCCCTCATCGTCCCCTGCGAGTCTTGTTTGAACGCAGAATTACAGCTCCAGCCGCATTTCAACAAGCGTCTGGTAACCGGAGAACCGGGAAAGGAAGCCTTTGGGGTTCCTGCCGAACTCCACAAAGCCAAGTTTATGATACATGGACACGGCCCGTTCGTTGTCCGCTACGACGCTGAGCTCCAACTGGGTGTAGTGGAACAGCTTTGCGCATGCAATAACTGCTTCCATCAAAGCCTTTCCAATGCCCAGGCCCCAGAAGGCTTCGTCGACGCTGATGCCAAATTCCGCCCGATGGCGAACCTTGTATCTGCCGCCTATGGCGTTGAGGCCCAGACAGCCGCAGAGCGTACCGTCAATTTCCGCCAGAAGCATGATCTCACGGTCGCTTTCCAGCATCCCCTTCAGGTATTCCGCTTCCTGCTCCGGGGTGAACCGGCGCTCATCCGGGTAGGCCAGCAGATAATCCGTCTGGCTGTGGGTCAGAACGATCAGTTCAAGAAGGGTCTGGGCGTCTGCAGGCTCCGCATTCCGGATACGCAGAGTGCGGCCGTCCCGCAAAGGAAGTGTTTTCTCAAATCGCATGGTTTCACTCTCCTTTATAGGGAAAAATCGTCCTCGTTGTACCGGCTGAAATCCATGGCCTTGGGTTTGGCCGGAATGCGCTTGAAGGGGTCGTACTGGAAGCGGCGGCAGCTGCTGTCCGGGGTACGAACCCCTTTTTTGACGCACAAAATCTGGTCATCGCACAGTGCCACGCCATGCTTGCAATAGGCGCAGGCCCGTTCTATTTTCTTTCGGAAAAGCATAATTTCCTCCCGGATGGTTGTTTGAGGCCATTATACACCCTGTGCCGCCAAAAAGCTACCTTTCCGGGAAGAAAAATAAGTGCCGCGATCAAAATCGCCATCAAAACGACCTGCTTTCGCAGCAGCAGCCAGCCAAAGAGCAGTACAAATACGGCCTGGAGTGCCTTTCCCAGCCAATAATCCCGTAAACTAAGCCCCGGGCAGACCTGGGCGGTCTGGAGCCCCACGCAGACCCCGCCAAAGGCAGTGAGCCCGCCCGCTAAAAGGAAGCGGGCCGGTTCTGACGGAACACTCTGCAAATGGCAGCAGCCGTTTGTCAGCTCCAACAAGCCCTCTGCCGCCACCAATGCAACGCCGTCCAACGGAAGATAGGTGCGCAAAAAATTCAGCCCCACCCGAAAAAGGATCACCGTTATGCAGATTTTTCCCATGGCCGCCCCGGCCTGGGTGATTGGGTCGGCAGACGCCGCCGGTTCCACCGCCGCCCGTTCGCTCCTGGCCGGAAGGATTCGGGAGACTGCCCAGGCGCTCAGAAGCACCAGCGCCCACAGGGCCGCCCCGGCCAAGACATTCGAAAACTGCCGGGCCACCAGCCCAAACAGAAAGGCAGGCCCCGGCAGACTGCAAAAGCCGAGAAGTATCTCTGCGTCCCGCTTTTGCAGCGCGCCCCGGTTTGCCGCTTGGGCAATGCAGGCAGCCCCGGCAGGGTAGCCCCCCAGCAAAGCGGGGAGCAGAAGGATCTCCGCCCCCTTCGGGATGCCGAAGAGCCGCCCAATCACCCCAAAAAGGGGAAGCCTTTTGGAAAACAGTCTCTGGGTCAGGGCCATAGACAGGCACAGAAACGGCAGCAGGCTGGGAATCACCGCCGTCAGGCACAGCTCCACGCCCTGGCTGGCCCCCTGCAGGGCGGTCCGGCTGTCCAGGATCATGGCAAGCATTCCGATCATCAATAGCAGCCCCATGGAAATCACCTCGGGAGAATCTATGCAATTTCCGCCCCCGGCATACATACCCTTGACCAAAAGGAGGTGGATGCCGTGAAGCAGGGGAGTATTTGGTCCTGGCTATCCGGGGACCTGCCGGGAGAGCCCTTGCCAGGGCAAAGCCTGCTGGAGCTCACCGGGGACCGCCAGGTCCTGATTGAAAACCACCGGGGCGTGACCCAGTACAGCCGGGAGCAGGTGGGTGTCAAGGTTGCCTTTGGAGAGATTCTCCTCTGTGGCCGGGAGCTGGTGCTGGCGCGGATGGGGCAGGGGCAGCTGGTGGTCACAGGCTGCGTGGAGTCCATCCGGCTTCTCAGGAGGCGCTGCCCATGAAGCTCTGGACCTCCCTCACCGGCCTTATCCAAGCGGAACTGCTCACCGCCGACCCGGCAGGCGCACTTTGCGCCATCGCAGACGCCGGGATTGCCCTTCGGGACGTAACCCCGGAAGGAGAGCTCTGTCTGCGCTTTTCCGTTGCCCGCCCCAGTTATGGCAGGCTTTTGCGCCTGACCCGGAGGCGGGGAGAAACGCTGACGATCCTTGGCAGGACCGGCCTATACTGGCGCTTCCGGGCTCTGGCAGGAAGGCCTGTGCTGCTTGCCGGGCTGGCGCTGCTGCTATGCGCCCAAATCCTGATTCCTACCCGGATCTTTTTTGTCCGCGTCAGCGGCAACCAGCGGGTGCCTGCCCGGCAGATTCTTGCGGCTGCGGAAAGCTGCGGGCTGCGCTTTGGGGCCAACCGTCGGGCTCTTCGCAGCGAGGCCATCAAGAACAGCCTGCTCAGCGCCATCCCGGAGCTCAAGTGGGCCGGGGTCAATACAAGCGGCTGCGTTGCAGTGATTTCCGTTGCAGAAAAGCAGCCTGCCGTCCCTGCGGAGCCTGCTCAGACCGGCGTAGCCAGTGTGATCGCCGCCCGGGACGGGGTGATCAAGAGCCTGCTTTGCACCAGAGGAACGCCTTTGGCCAAGCCCGGGCAGGCGGTTACCAAAGGGCAGGTGCTGATTTCCGGCTATACGGACTGCGGAAAAACCGTCCTGGCCCAGCGGGCGCAGGGGGAAATCATGGCCTATACCCACCGGGATTTTCAGGTGTACGCCCCCAAATACTGCCTTCAAAAGGCGGGGAAGGCAAAAATCATCCGGCGGTGGAGCCTGATTCTCGGAAAAAAACGGATAAAATTGTGGTTTGGTAGTGGAATTTTGGGTATGGAATGTGGTAGAATGTATCGGGAGTATCCATTGACCCTGCCGGGCGGCTTTGTGCTGCCGGTGCGCATGGCAGTGGACTGCTACAAAGTCTGCGAACTTTCGGAACAAGGCCTTCCGGAAGAGTCGGCTTATACCCAGATGCAGCACTTTGCCAGGACCTATCTTCCCGGTGCTATGACCGCGGGGACCGTCCTGGATGCATCGGAGACCTTTGCCCCGGAGGAGGGAGCCTATGTGCTCTCCGGCAGCTATTCCTGCCTGGAGTCCATTGGCCGCAGCCGCCGGGAGGAGACAGGAGAGACCAATGAGCAAGGAAGTTGAAAGAATCGTAAATGCCGATCGGGTAGAGGACCTGATTGCCGTGTTCGGCTCCTTCGATGAAAACGTGCGCCGGATCGAAGAGGCTCTGGGCGTGCGCATTGTCAGCCGGGGAGATGACCTGAAGGTCACCGGCGACGAGGAGATGGCGGACAAGGCCGTCCGTACCCTGGAAGCCCTGCTGCAGCTGGCCGCCAAGGGCGAGACCATCGATGAGCAGCGGGTGCGCTACCTCATTACCCTGGTCAGTGAGGGCAACGAGGATCAAATCGCAAAAATCGCCAAGGATGTGGTGTGCATCACCGCCAAGGGAAAGCCCATCAAGGCCAAAACCGTTGGCCAGCAGAACTACATGAAGGCCATTCAGAAAAATACCGTCACCATCGGCGTCGGCCCTGCCGGTACGGGCAAGACTTATCTCGCCGTGGCGGCTGCCGTATCCGCTTTCCGGGAGCGGACCGTAAACCGAATCATCCTCACCCGGCCTGCCGTAGAGGCAGGGGAGCGGCTGGGCTTCCTGCCAGGCGATTTGCAGAACAAGGTAGACCCCTATCTGCGGCCGCTGTATGACGCGCTGTATGATATGCTGGGGGCAGAGACCTTCCAGAAGTACCAGGAGCGGGGCTCCATCGAAGTGGCCCCGCTGGCCTATATGCGCGGCCGAACCCTGGACGACAGCTTCATCATCCTGGACGAGGCCCAGAACACCACCCGGGAGCAGATGAAAATGTTTTTGACCCGCCTGGGCTTTGGCTCCAAGATCGTCATCACCGGAGACGTGACCCAGATCGACCTGCCGGATGACAAGGTCTCCGGATTGAAGGATGCGGTGCGGGTGCTGGACGGGGTGGAGGATATTGCCATCTGCCGTCTGACCTCTGCGGATGTTGTCCGCCACGCCCTGGTACAGAAAATCATCAATGCCTACGAAAAGGCTGCAAAGCCTGAAAATAACCCGCCCCGGACCATGCCGGGACGGTATCAAAGGAAGAGAACCAATGAGAAATAAGATCAATCTGGTATTCCAGCAGGGCGGCTTGCAGCGCCTGGTTATTTCCGCCAACATCCGCACGTGCATCAATGCCGTGCTGAAGGCCGAGGGCGTGACGGCCAAGTGCGAGATCAACGTCCTGGTCACGGATGATGCGGGCATCCGGGAGATCAACCGCACCTCCCGAAACATTGACAGCGCCACGGATGTGCTGAGCTTCCCCATGTTTGAGCTGGCGCCCGGGGAGCTGCCCGCGGACTGGACGGAATACGAAGATCCGGACACCGGCTTGGTGCCCCTGGGGGATATGTGCATCTCCCTGGAACGGGCAATCGCCCAGGCCAAGGAATTCGGCCACACCACCCGCCGGGAGGTGGGCTACCTGACCATCCACTCCATGCTGCATCTTCTGGGCTACGACCACCTGGACGAAGGCCCTCAGAAGCGGCAGATGCGCGCCAGAGAAGAGGCCATTGCATCGGAAATTCCGGGCATGAGCCGGGACTGATAAAGGAGAGACTATGAAGACAAAAACCGCTATGATCACCATCTGCGGACGGCCCAACGTGGGTAAGTCCACACTGACGAACTACCTGGTAGGTGAAAAAATCGCCATCGTTTCCAATAAGCCCCAGACCACCCGAAACCGCATCTGCGGCATCGTCACCAAGGGCGACACCCAGTACGTCTTCGTCGACACCCCGGGCTTCCACCGGGCCAGAACCAAGCTGGGCGACTATATGGTGAACGTAGCTCAGGAATCCATTGCGGATGTGGACCTGACGCTGCTGGTGGTAGAGCCCATTGCCTCTATTGGCCCTCAGGAGGAGAGCCTGATTGAAAAAATTCAGGCAAGCCGCTGCCCTGCCATTCTGGTCATCAACAAGATCGATACCGTGGAGAAGGACACCCTGCTGGAGGTCATCGCCAAATACTCCCAGGCCGCGAATTTTGAGGCCATTATGCCCATCTCCGCCAAAACCGGAGACGGGGTAGAGGAGCTGCTTTCCATGTGCGGCAAGTACGCCCAGGAAGGCCCCTTCCTGTTCCCGGAGGATGTGACAACCGATCAGCCTGAGCGGCAGGTCATGGCAGAGATCATCCGGGAAAAGCTGCTGTGGTGCCTGGACAAGGAGATTCCCCACGGCACCGCTGTGGAGATCACCAAGTTCTCCGAGCGAGACAATGGCGTCATCGACCTGGATGCCACCATTTACTGTGAGAAGGCCAGCCACAAGGGCATTATTATCGGCAAGCAGGGCCAGATGCTGAAAAAGATCTCTACGCTGGCCCGGCAGGACTGTGAAAAGTTTATGGGTACCAAAGTCTACCTCACCACCTGGGTCAAGGTTAAGGAAAACTGGCGGGACAGCGATTTTCTCGTGAAGAACTTCGGCTACCGGGAGTAAGCGCCTTCCCTCGGGGGAAGGTGGCAGGGCGAAGCCCTGACGGATGAGGGGCGGTACACGGTAAAGTATGGTAACGCCTAAGCAGAAAAGTTCTGTTTTCATGAACTTCATTGTATAGATTTTTTGTTATCGGTTCTGCCTGCCGCCCCTCATCAGTCACAGCTCTTAGAGCTGTGACAGCTTCCCCGGGGGAAGCCAGAAATTTCCAGATTACGGAATCCGCTCTTTGCAAAAGCTACATGCAGGAGGGATGACCATGCTGTCTTCGGAATATTGGAAGCTCTTTTTGGAAACCGGCGCACCGGAAGCCTATCTCATGTATACGCAAGCCCTGCAACAGGAGGAACACCATGTATCTGACGATCCGAGCCATCGTCCTGCGGGTGACGGACTACAATGACCACGACGCCCTTCTGACGGTGCTGACCCAGAACTATGGTAAGCTGACCATCAAGGCTCGGGGGCTGCGCCGGAAGAACAGCCCGCTCATTGCCCCATGCCAGCTGCTGGCCTTTGGGGAATTCACCCTGTTTGAATACAAAGGAAAATACACCATCAACGAGGCCCACGCATTGGAGCTCTTTCAGGGCCTGCGGCGGGAGCTGACCCAGCTGTCCCTGGGGAGCTATTTTGCTCAGGTGGCGGAGCTCATCTCCCAGGAGGATATGCCGAATCCGGAACTGCAGGCGCTGCTTCTGAACTGCCTGTATGCCCTGTCCACGCTGCATCTGCCGGAAACGATGGTCAAGGCCGTTTTTGAACTCCGGGCCGCCTGCCTGGCGGGCTACACGCCGGAGCTCTTCGGCTGCCACGTCTGCGGCAACCAGAGCCCGGACCGGTTCGACCTGTCCCAGGGGCAGTTGGAATGCAGCGCCTGCCGAGACCCGGAGTCCGGTGGCATTCGCATCCCGGTAACGCCGCAGATGCTGGAGGCCATGCGCTATATCTGCCTCTGTGCGCCCAAAAAGCTCTTTTCCTTCCGCCTGGACGAACAGACCATGGCCGCCTTGGGAGCACTGACGGAAGGGTACTTACAAACCCAGCTGGAGCACGGGTTTGCCACGTTGGATTTTTACAAGTCCCTGTTTGCGGGACCTTATGATCTAGGAGAAAAACATGACGGAACTATATGAAAAATCCCTGTCCAAGCTGGAGCTGGGGCAGGTTCTGGAGATGCTTTCCCAATGCGCGGGAAGCGAGGGCGGCAAGGCGGCCTGCCTGGCGCTGATGCCGGATTCGGACCTGGATACCGTCCGGGAACTGCTGGACCAGACCACGGCGGCCTCTGACCTCTGCGCCAGGAAGGGTAATCCCACCTTTGCTGATGTGGCAGATGTATCCGCCAGCCTGGAGCGGGCAGACCGGGGCGGCAGCCTACAGCCTGTGGAGCTGCTGCGGATCGCAGGGGTGCTGCGCTGCGCCCGGACCATCAAGGGCTATGTGGCGGAAGACGACCCCAAGACGGTGCTAGACCCTCTGTTTAACGCCCTGACGCCCAATAAGTACTTGGAGGACAAGATTTTCGGTGCCATTCTCTCGGAAGAGGAGATTGCCGACACCGCCTCCTCCACGCTGGCGGATATCCGCCGCCATATGCGCATCCAGTCCGGAAAAATCCGGGACAGCCTGCAAAAGGTGATCTCGTCCCCGGCCTATGCCAAATTCCTGCGGGAGCCCATCATCACCATCCGGCAGGGCCGGTATGTGGTCCCCGTCAAGTCCGAGTGCAAAAACGATGTGCCCGGCATGGTCCACGACGTGTCCGCCACGGGGTCTACCTACTTTGTAGAGCCCTTGTCTGCCGTCAACGCCAACAATGCCCTGCGGGAGCTGGAGCTGAAAGAGAAGAAGGAGATCGAGCGAATCCTGGCCGAACTGTCCGCCGAGGCGGCGGGCTATGCCGAAAACATCCGTCTGGATGTTCAGATGCTGATTCAGCTGGACGTGATCTTCGCCAAGGCAAAGCTTGCCTATCGGATGCGCGCCTGGGCTCCTATTATGAACGACCAGGGCAGGGTAGAGCTGCGCAATGCCCGGCACCCCCTGATCGATCCCAAGAAAGCGGTACCCATCTCTCTGCGCCTGGGCTCCGACTTTGACACCATGATCATCACCGGCCCCAACACCGGCGGCAAGACCGTTACCCTGAAAACCATCGGTCTGCTGACGCTGATGGCGGAGTGCGGCCTCCATGTGCCCGCCGGAGACGGCAGCACCCTATCCACCTTTGATGCCATTCTGGCGGACATCGGCGACGAGCAGTCCATTGCCCAGAGCCTGTCCACCTTCTCGGGCCATATGCGTACCATTGTAGACGTGGTGGCTCAGTGCGACAGCCGAACCCTGGTGCTCTATGACGAGCTGGGCGCCGGTACAGACCCCGCCGAGGGCGCGGCGCTGGCCATTGCCCTCATTGAATTCAGCCGGAAAATGGGCTCCCGGGTGGTGGCAACTACCCACTATGCCGAGCTCAAGCTCTATGCCATGCGCACCAAGGGCGTCATCAATGCCTCCTGCGAATTTGACGTAGAGACCCTGCAGCCTACTTACCGGCTGCTCATCGGCATTCCGGGAAAATCCAATGCCTTTGCCATCTGCCGGAAGCTGGGCCTCTCCGAGGACATCCTGAAAGAGGCCAATGACCTGGTGGGCAAGAGCGACAAGGACTTTGAGGACGTGATCTCCCAGCTGGAGCAGCAGCGGCAGCAGATGGAGTCTGCCCGCCGGGAGGCAGAGCGTCTGAAGCAGGAGACGGCAAAAATCAAGCAGCAGAGTGAGGAATATAACCTCCAGCTGCAAAAGGAAAAGGACAAGGCCATGGAAGCTGCCCGCCGGGAGGCCCAGGGCATCATCGAAGAGGCCAGAGCTGCTGCCAATGCCGCTTCCGAAGAGCTGAAGGCCCTGCGCAAGCAGCTGGAAAGCAGCGCCGATACCACCGGAATCAACCAGCGTCAGGCTGAGCTGCGCCGGGTGTTGAATGAAACCGAGGATAAGATCCGCGCCCAGGCCCCCCAGAAGGAGCGGCCAAAGGCCAGCCGGGGCATCCTGGTTGGGGATACCGTGGAGCTGCTAAAGCTGGGCACCAAGGCCAGCGTCCTCGCCATCAACAAGGACGGAACCTACCAGCTCCAGGCGGGCATTCTGAAAATGACCGCCAAGGCAGATGAAATCTATTTACTGGAAAACGAGAACCCTTACGCCCAGAAGGGCGGCCACCCCAAGCACTCCGGCCGGGAGATGAAGATGACCGCTATGCCCACGGAGATCGATTTGCGGGGCATGGACTGTGTGGAGGCCATCTGCGTGCTGGACCGGTATTTGGATGAGGCCATGCGTGCAAAGCTCACTTCCGTGCGCATCATCCACGGCAAGGGCACCGGCGCACTGCGGGCCGCCGTCCAGCAGGACCTGAAAAAGAACAAATTCATTAAAAAATTCCGTTTGGGCCAGTATGGAGAGGGCGAAGACGGCGTTACCATTGCGGAATTTGCGTGATTTCTCCGAATCCACAGGGATTTCCAGTGGGGCTTTTTCAGGAATTGGTTGACATTCACAGGAAAAAAAGGTATTATAGTTCCAGACCCATCGTGCTTCTGACCGGCATGATGAAAAGGAGTGTTTGTTATGTATAGCAAGGAAGTTGTTGTTCGCTGCGAATCCGGTCTGCACAACAAGCAGGCTACATATTTCGTTCAGAAGGCCAACGAATTCGAAAGCAGCATTTGGCTGGAATCCGGCAATCGGAAGATGAACGCCAAGAGCCTGCTGGGCATTATGTCCCTGGGCATTATCTCCGGCTCCACCGTTACCCTCAGCGCCGTTGGCGCAGACGAGGAAGCCGCTGTGACCGCTCTGGATGCTCTGCTCCAGCGCGATGTCTACTGATTCCTTCGAGTAACACATCACCGGCCGCCTCTGTTCGTATGCGCAGAGGCGGCTCTTCTTTGGGAGACACCATGACATTTGAAGAACTGAAAGAAAAGGCCCTGTCGCTGCCCTATGCCCCCGGCGTGTATATCATGCGGGACAAGACCGATAAGGTCATCTATGTGGGCAAGGCCAAAAAGCTGAAAAACCGGGTCAGCCAGTATTTCCAGGACACCGCTGCCCACACCCCAAAGACCAAAATGATGGTCAGCAAGATCCACCATTTTGATACCATTGCGGCAAGCAGTGAATTTGAAGCCCTGGTGCTGGAATGCTCGCTGATCAAGCGCTATATGCCCAAATACAACATTCTTTTGAAGGATGACAAGGGCTATCCCTATCTGCGGCTGAATATGAAGGATATTTACCCCACCATCACCATTGTCAGTAAGATCGCCGATGACGGGGCGGAGTATTTTGGCCCCTACGGCAGCCGGGGCGTGACCCACAGTCTGCTGGAGGCCATCCGGCTGACGCTGAAGCTGCCCGGGTGCAGCAAGGTCTTCCCCCGGGACGTGGGCAAGGACCGGCCATGCCTGAACTACCACATGAACCAGTGCGAGGGCTGGTGCCAGGAAAGCGTCAGCGCTGTCACCTACCGGGAGCGCATGGAGCAGGCCCGTCAGCTGCTCAAGGGCAACTACAAGTCCGTGGCGGAGGAGATCAAGGCCAATATGCTTGCCGCCGCAGACAATCTGGAATTCGAGGTAGCCGCCGCCCTGCGGGACCGTCTGAATGCCGTAGAGGCCCTGGGGCAGAAGCAGCTGGTCACCGCCGGTTCTCTGGCGGATACGGACGTGGTGGGCTACGGCGAGACCGAGGCCAAGGCCTGCTTTGCAGTGCTGCATTTCAGCGGCGGCAATCTGCTGGACAAGGACTATGATGTATTCCCTGTACCGGAGGACAAACAGGAGGCGGTTTCCAGCCTCTTAAAGCAGTATTACCTGAGCCGTGGCCTGGCACCGAAGATCGTGCTGCTGCCCTTTGAAATTGAGGACAGCGAGCTGTTCTCCCAGCTGATGGAGCAGCAGTACGGCCGCCGCAGCAAGATTCGCATTCCCCAAAAGGGCGACAATATGCGCCTGGTGGAGCTGGCCAGCCGGAACGCCTTTGAAGAGGCCCAGCGGCTGACGGACAAGGAAGAGCGCTTAAACGCCACCCTGGTAACCCTTGGAAAAATGCTCTCTATTCCCACCCCCAGCCGCATGGAGTCCTTTGATATTTCCAATATTTCCGGCACGGATATCGTGGCCAGTATGGTGGTTTTTCAGGATGGCCGCCCCCGGAAAAGCGACTACAAGCGCTTCAAGCTGGAGGGCCTTACCGATCAGGATGACTACGCCTCCATGCACCAGGTGGTCAAGCGGCGCTTCGCCCATTACAAATCAGGGGACAAGGGCTTTGAAGCCGCCCCGGACCTGCTGCTTATCGACGGCGGCGTGAATCATGCCAATGTGGCCGTGGCGGCACTGGAGGAGCTGGGGCTGCAATTTCCTGTGTTCGGTATGGTGAAAGACGACCGGCACCGTACCCGGGCTCTGGTGACGCCCCAGGGGCAGGAAATCCGCATTGACAACAACCAGGCCATTTTTGCCCTCATCGGCAATATCCAGGAGGAGACCCACCGATTCGCCATTACCTATCACCGGCAGCTGCGCAGCAAGCGGCTGCACTATTCCGAGCTGGACGGCATTCCCGGTATCGGCCCCAAGCGGAAGCAGGAGCTGCTGCGGCAGTTCAAATCCCTGACCGCCATGTCCCGGGCAACCCTGCCGGAGCTGGAGCGGCTGCTTCCAAAGGACGCCGCTGCTGCCGTTTATCAGCACTTCCGGGAGAAGGAAGCAACCGAAAAGTAAGCTCCGGGACGATTTGAATAAATCCCCAAAATTTGGAAATCATTAGGAGAAAAGCATATGCGTGTGATCACAGGAAAGGCCAGGGGCATTCAGCTGAAGACGCCCCAGGGAATGCTGACCCGGCCTACGGCAGACCGGGTAAAGGAAGCGCTGTTCAGCATTATTCGCTTTGACGTGGCAAATGCCAGGATACTGGACCTGTTCGGCGGCACCGGCCAGCTGGGCATTGAGGCCCTGAGCCAGGGGGGCAAAAGCGCCGTATTTGTGGATGCCAGGGAGGAGGCCTGCGCCCTGATTCGGGAGAATCTGAAGCGTACCCGGCTATCTGAGCAGGGGAGCGTGGTCCGCTGCGACTATCTGGACTATCTGAACCGCTGCCGGGAGAAATTCGATATCATTTTTTTAGACCCGCCTTACGCAGAGGTTTTTCTGGAAACGGCCCTAAAACGCATCACGGAAATTGACATTTTGCATTCCGGTGGTATAATAGTCACGGAACGGCCTTTGGGGAAGGACCTTTTGGCGGAATTTCCCGGCTATACCCGCTCCAAAGACTATAAATACGGAAAGACCCTCCTTGCGATCTACCGCAAAGAGGATGGTACGCTATGAAAACAGCCATCTACCCGGGCAGCTTTGACCCGGTCACCAGCGGCCACCTGGATATCATCCGCCGGGCCGCCAATATTTTCGACAAGCTGATCGTCTGCGTCATGGTCAATGCGGGAAAACACCCCATGTTCTCCCTGGAGGAGCGGGTGGAGCTGATCCGCCGGGTAACCCAGGACCTTCCCAATGTGGAGGTTGACGGCTCCAGCGAGCTGCTGGCCGAATATGCCCGCCGCCGGGGAAGCTGCGTGGTGGTGAAGGGCCTGCGGGCCGGTTCCGACTTTGAAAACGAATTCCAAATGGCCCTGATCAACCGCAAGATCTACCCGGAGCTGGACACTATGTTCCTGACCTCCGACAGCCAGTATATGTTCCTGAGCTCCAGCATTGTCAAGGAACTGGGGTCTTACGGCGCAGACCTGACCGACTTCATCCCAGAAGCCATTATCCCGGATTTCCGCAGGCGCTTGGAAGAGCGCAGCGCAAACAAGTAACCCATTTAGGAGGAATATTATGAGCAGCAGCAATATTGAAGACATCATTGGCTCTCTTTACGATATGGTCCAGGACGCGCGGACCATGCCTCTGGCAGCCGACAAGTGCATCCTGGAGCGGGATCGGGTACTGGATATGCTGGACGAGGTCATCGCCCAGATGCCCGGTGAGCTGAAGCAGGCGCGGACCATTGTGGAGTCCCGGAACGACCTGATCAACCAGGCCCGCCGGGAGGCAGAGGGTATCCTGCGGCAGGCCCAGGACCAGGCAGCCCAGCTGGTGACCAAGGAGGCCATCTACGAAGGGGCCAAAAAGCGCAGCGAGGAGCTGGTTGCCCAGACCCAGAACCGTATTGAGCAGCTCCACAAGGCCGGCAACGAGTATATGGATGCCCAGCTGAAGCAGACCGAGGAGACCATTGCCAAGGCGCTGAACGACGTTCGGGATACCCGGGTAAAGTTCCGCACCGTCACCGAGGCCCAGGAGCAGCAGCGTAAGGCTGCCCCCAGCCCGAAGGCCGCCCCGGACGTAGAGGTATAACTCGGCGCTTTCAAATTTCCACAGCGCCGTCGCAACAACATATAACGCATAGCTGTCAAGGTGTATCTGCCTTGGCAGCTTTTTGCTTCTTTTTCCCGCCGCCCCTGCATAGGCTTGCAGCGGAAAGGGGAGAGGGGAATGGTAACAAAACACAAACCAACCGGAAGAGCGGCAGGATTTCCGAAAGGCATCGCCCTTGGAACGCTGGCGGCCCTGGCCTCAACGGCGGCTCTGGCTGCACTTCTGGCAATGCTGATCGCCAGTGGAGCCGTCCGGGAGGAAAACCTTGGCTATGGTGTCATGGTACTGCTGTTTCTTTCCGCTGCGTTGGGCGGAACGGTCGCTTTTGGACGGATCAAACACCGCAGAGCACTGGTCTTTGGCTTGTCGGCTGCGGCATATCTCGTCAGTCTGACGGCGCTGACGGCGTTGTTTTTCGGCGGTCGGTTTGATGGCTTTTTCCCTACGGCGATGCTGATAATTGGGGGAAGCGGCACTGCGTTTCTGCTCTCTGCGCGGGCCCAAAAGGGGAGAACCCGGCATAGAAGATTCCGGCAGATTCGTTAAAATGCACAAAAATGCGCAAGAGGTAAATTAAATTTACTCACCTTCAATTTATGCAGGAATTTGTGCGATGAACATTTTTTGCACGTTTACGGGCTTTCTTCGAACTTATTTCTGAAATAATACAAATATGCAAAAACTTTTGTTCACTTATTCTTGATGTTGACATAACAAAATTAACATAAAAATTGTAAGAATCTACAAAAAAACGTAATTTGGCGGATGATACTTGAATTTTTGCAAAAAACGGAGTATAGTATGTCTGTATCAAAAGTGTGTGGAGTTCGTCTGCATTATCGGGCACCGGAAAATGCCGCGGGGGATGCGGCATGAGTGCATCTTTCCGACGGACCGATTTGGAGCAGCACACGCTCCGGAGCAGGCTGTGTGTCCTTTGGCTTCTGGGGCTGCTGCTGGGGTGCCTTGCGGCGGCGCGTCCGGGCGCTTGCCCGACGGTGCAATGGCATGCCGACAGTTCTCCATGGCCTTGCATTGGCCGCCTGCTGTTAGAGCTGCTGTGCGCGGCTGCAGCGTCTTGGGGGCTGCCGTCCGGGGCATGCTCCGCTGTCGTTTTCTGCCGCGCCGCCGCCTTTGGCTATACGGCGCAGGGGATTCAGGTCTGCTTCGGCAGTGCCGGTTGGCTGCTATGGCCGCTGATGCTGTGGCCGCAGCTGCTCTTTTTTCCGTTTCTCTTTTTCCTGCTGTCCGGCAGAAGAGGGGCAGGCGCATATCTGGTGAGCGCTGCTGCCGCTATCGGCATCGGGTTTGCGGATCATCAATTGGTCATGCCATTTTTGGCATTTCTGATAGAATAAAATAAGGATAGGTATTTCGGTTCATGCTGGATATTATTCGAGCCTATGAGAATTATCTCATCAAGGTAAAGCAGGCATCGGAGAATACCGTCTCGTCGTATTTGCGTGACATTCGGCAGTTCTCCGAATGGCTGACGGAGAACGGTGTTCCTGAGCTTGCCAGCGCCACACAAGTGAATATCCGGGACTACCTTGCTTATCTGCAAGCTCAGGGAAAGTCCGGCGCGACGGTTTCCCGTTCTCTTGCCAGCCTGAAGAATTTCTATACCTACGCCGTTTCAGAGGGCTTTCTGGAGGCTTCACCCGTCAGCAGTGACATTCATGTTCAGCGGGGGGAGAAAAAGCTGCCCCAGATCCTCACCGGCAAAGAGGTAGAGCTTCTGCTGGCCCAGCCGGTCTGTGTGGACCACAAGGGCTACCGGGACAAGGCCATGCTGGAAGTGATGTACGCCACCGGTATGCGGGTCACGGAGCTCATCAGTCTCAACGTAGAGGATGTCAATCTGGAGTTGGGCCTGGTAAAATGCCATAGCGGCAAGAAGTCCCGAGCGATTCCGCTGTATCCCGCTGCCCAGAAGGCGCTGGCTGTGTACCTGTCCGATGTGCGCTCTGCCATGATCTTTGATTCCGGCGAGCAGGCGCTTTTCGTCAATGTAGGCGGTACCCGCATGAGCCGTCAGGGCTTCTGGAAGATCCTGAAATACTATCAGGCAAAGGCCGGTATCGAAAAGGAGATCACTCCCCATACCTTGCGTCACAGCTTCGCGGTCCATCTCCTGGAAAACGGCGCTGATCTCGGCTCCTTGCAGGAGCTCATGGGCCACAGCGATATTTCCTCTACGCAGATGTACGCCCATCTGATCAACCAGAAAATCAAAAGCGTTTATCAAAAATGTCACCCCAAAGCATAAAAAGAGCTTACGGCAATCAAACCGTAAGCTCTTTTCTATGCGGCGGAAAGATGTCATTGTGAACCAGTGACCGATGTCACTGGTGTGGCAATTCCCCGGACAGGAGTAAAATCCGGGATTTTCAATCGTAGATGTTTGAAAATCGGGGGGATTGCCACACCAGTCTGCGGACTGGTTCGCAATGACATTGTTCTATTTGGGCTTTTCCTATTTTGCAACAGCCCCAGAAGCTCAGATGCCTGTCATGGCAGCCAGAACATCCACTTCCATCTGCTGAATGCTCTTCTTCATGGCAAGACCCTCGTCAATGTCCACGTCGGAGAAGCTGCCGTCGTGGGTGCAGACAATGCGGTTGGTCTTGCCCTGGAGCAGCAGCTCTACAGCCAGATACCCCATCTTGGTGGCGTTGACTCTGTCTCTGCCGGAGGGGGAACCGCCCCGCTGAATGTGGCCCAAAACAGTGACACGAGGGTCAAGATCAATGGCCTCCTTAATTCGCTTGGCAATGTCCGTGGCCTTGCCGGCGCCCTCAGCCACCACGATCATATAGTGGGTGAAGCCGTTGAACCGGGCCTGACGGATTTTCTCAATGACGTCCTTTTCAAAATCAATAGGCTCCTCGGGGACCAGAACGGCGGTTGCACCGCAGGCCAGGCCCACATACATGGCAAGGTATCCTGCGTTGCGGCCCATGACCTCCACCACGGAGCAGCGCTCGTGGGACTGCATGGTATCCCGCAGCTTATCGATGCACTCAATGGCCGTATTGGCAGCGGTGTCGAAGCCAATGCAGTAGTTGGTGCAGCTGATGTCGTTGTCGATGGTGCCGGGAATGCCAATGACGTTGATGCCGTACTTACTCAGAGCAAGAGCGCCGCGGAAGGTGCCGTCGCCGCCGATGGCGATGATACTGTCCAGCCCCAGGAATTTGCAGGTGGAGACAGCCTTGCGCTGGCCTGCCTCGGTCATGAACTCCTCGCTGCGGGCGGTATAGAGAATGGTGCCGCCCCGATTGATGGTGTGGGCCACGCTCTTTTCATCCAGGCGCACGATGTCGCCGGAGATCAGACCGTTCCAGCCTCGGCGAATGCCGTAGCACTCCAGGCCATGATACAGCGCGGTACGTACAACTGCGCGGACGCAGGGGTTCATGCCGGGGGCATCTCCGCCGCTGGTCAGCACACCGATTCTTCTAACGCTCATAATAGAACCTCCTATTTATGGGTTTATAGCCATGCCCTTATTTTACCGAAAAATGCGGTTAATGTAAAGATAAAAATCTGGGATTTCTCGTGTTTTTTTGTATCAATTTCGCTACTTTGATGGAATCGAGGTTTCCGCTTGCTTTTTGGAACGGGTTGTGTATAATGGAAGCATCCAAGCAGAAGGGGGGAATACGGATGTATTTTGAAGCACTGTACGCCGCGCTGCGGGGGCTGCCGGAAATTGAAGCCCTCGTTCTGGGCGGATCGAGAGCAGGGGAAGGGTACGATCGGAAATCGGACTACGATCTCTATGTCTACTGTACGGAAATTCCGCCTGCGGAGGCCCGCCGGGAGATCCTTGGCCGGGTCTGCGGTCATATGGAGTTGGGCAATGACTTCTGGGAACTGGAGGACGACTGCGTCCTGCTGAATGGCATCCCCATTGACATTCTCTACCGGAATCTGGATTCCTTCGCCCGGGACATTGCCTCTGTGGCAGAGCTGCATTACGCGCGTAACGGCTACACCACCTGTATGTGGCACAATCTGCTGCACAGCCGCATTCTCTATGACCGGGACGGCCGCTACGCCGCCCTGCGGCAGCGCTTCGATGTGCCATACCCGGAGGCGCTGCGGCAGAATATTATCCGGCGCAATCTGCGTCTGCTCACCGGAAATCTGCCCTCCTATGATACGCAGCTGCGCAAGGCGGTCAGCAGGGAAGACAGGCCCAGCGTCAACCATCGGATGGCGGCGTTTCTGGAATCCTATTTCGACATTCTCTTCGCCCTGAACCGCATGACCCACCCGGGGGAAAAGCGCATGGCCAGCACATTGAAAGCAAGGGCAAAGATTCTGCCGAAGGACTTCGGGGAAAATCTGGACGAGGCCTTTGCCTGTATGTTCGCAAATCCGGAACGGTTCCTGGAGGTGCTGGACGCGATGGTCGGGAATCTTCAGGAATTGGTGGAGAAGGAGACAGAAGCAGATGGAAAAGCTATATGATCGCGCGGATATTTATGACCTGCTGGAAAACGGCAGTAGATACGAAATCACAAAAGGGCACTGGCAGTATCTCCTGAAGGGAAAGCCCGTCCGCTCGCTTTTGGATGTAAGCATCGGCAGTGGGAATATGACGCTGCCAGTTCTGGACTTAGGCATTGACCTGTACGGCTCGGATCTTAGCGAGGCCATGCTGAGCAGATGTGACAAAAAAGCAACTGCAAAGGGGTACTCTGTCCATTTGCAATGCAGTGACTTCCGGGAAGTCTCGAAGCATTTTACACGTCAGTTCGATTGCGTTGCCAGCACCGGAAACAGCCTTGCCTATGTAACGAACGAAGAGGTCATCACAGCGCTGCACCAAATGGATGCTCTGGTTGCTCCCGGCGGTTATCTGTATTTTGACCTTCGGAATTGGGACAAGATTCGCAGAACAAAGCAGCGATTTTATACCTACAACCCATCTTTTCACGGAAACACCCGTGTCAACCTTGTACAGGTATGGGACCACAATTCGGATGGGACCATTGATTTCAATCTGCTTTTTACATTTGAGAAAGAAAACCGCATCTTTCAAAAGGAGCATTTCATTGAACATTACAATCCCGTGTCTCAGCGGCCGCTTCTGGAAGAACTGCGCGCTATGGGGTATACGGATGTGGAAATACGCCTGGTTCCGGCGCAGTGGGGCGCATACACAGACGAGGATGACTGGTACTGTGTAATGGCAAGGAAGCCAAAAGAAAGGGAAGCGCTATGATAAAGCCCGTCGGCAGTTATGCGGACTGCCGGGAATTCGCTGAGAGCTTTCAGGGAGACCCGGATTTTTCGGACCCCATGCTCAGCACCGAGGAGCAGATCCGGTGCAATCTGGACAAGTCTTTTGAGCGGCAAAATCGCCAGATTCTTGGCGCATATCAGGACGGGCAGCTTGCCGGACTGTTCGTTCTGTTGGTTTTAGACGAGGAAAAATACCTGGAAATGCTGGTGGGACTGTCCCGGGAAGCGCAGGCTTACCGGGAACTGATGGAGTATCTGGCCCGGAACTATCCCGGCTGGAAGGCGGATTTCGTGTTCAATCCGCGAAACGGCCTGCTGAAGGCCACCTTGGAAGACGTGGGTGCGGAATTTGAGCAGGAGCAGCAGAAAATGGTATTTTCAGGTTCTGTTATTCCCGGGGATGCCACAGGAATATGGGAGCTTTCCGAACAATACGCTGCGGAATACTATGTTATTCTCAGCCGGGACGTGTACTGGACCGGCGAAAAAGTCGCCGCCGCGCCGGAGAAATTCCGAACATTTCTGGCCATAAACCAAGGCTGCGTTATCGGATATCTGGATGTGACCCATTGCTTTGAAGAGAATGAGCCATACGATGTTTATGTCCTGCCGGAATATCGCCGTAGAGGCTATGGGCGAAAGCTGCTGGCCAAGGCGTTGGAATGCAATCAGCCCAAGGGGATGATGCTGCTGGTAGAAGCAGACAACACAGCAGCGATCAGGCTGTACGAGTCGATGAACTTCAAGACCGTGCCCGGGCAAAACAGTTTGACAGCCCATTGGCGGATTCCGGAAGAAAAAGAAATTGACTTTGAAAAGGAAATGCGATATTCTTAAAATATAAAATATTCGATGAAAGGTTCCAATGAAGTAGAAAATAAGGAAATCCAGCCTGAAAAACGTCTATACAGGCGTAAATCAGGTAATCAGGACATAAAGCGAAGAAAATGGAGTTTGGTATAGTTTGAACGCAACAAAATTTTTATTTTGTTGCGTTCAAAACGGCGATCCGTTTACAGGATGTTCGCTTACCAAGTCTCCCCCGCAAATCTTTTTTCTCCATAATTGGGAAAATCAAATTCCATGCAACAATATCGTGACTGTCCGCAGATTTTGCGGAACTTTTTAACCTACCATGAAAATATCAAGGGCCAATCCCCACTGACGATTCATGAATACTATCTGGACCTGCGGATGTTTCTGCGGTTTATGAAACTCATGCGCAGTGAGATGCCCATTGATACGGATTTGGAGGCCATCGACATTCGGGACATCGATCTGAACTTTTTGGGCTCTATCACGCAGTCGGAGATCTTTGACTTCCTCTCCTACCTTGCCAATGACCGGGTGGCGCGGCCGGATGAGGCTGTGCCGGAGCGTGGGATCGAGGCCTCCAGCCGGGCTCGGAAGCTCTCGGCCATCAAGTCTTTCTATAAGTACCTGACGGTGCGAACCAAGCAGTTGACCGAAAATCCGGTGGCCGACCTGGAATACCCCAAATTACGCAAAAGCTTGCCAAAATACCTGACTATGGAGGAATCCGCCGCACTTTTGCAGGCAGTTTCCGGGCCAAATGAGAAACGGGACTACGCTATTCTCATGCTCTTCCTGAACTGCGGCATCCGGCGCAGTGAGCTGGTGGGGCTGAATCTGACGGATGTCTATGAGGACCGCATTCGGGTGATTGGCAAGGGCAACAAGGAACGCTTTGTCTACTTCGGCTCTGCCTGCCGAAAGGCCATTGATGCCTACTTGGAGGAACGGAACCAGGTCGAGCTGTCCGACAACCGCGCCCTCTTTGGCTCCCGGGACAAAAACCGCATCAGCGTGACGGCAGTCCATCGGCTGGTGAAAAAAGCCCTTTTGCAGGCTGGGCTGGATTCCACACAGTTCTCCGCCCACAAGCTGCGGCACACGGCGGCGACCATGATGCTCTCCGGCGGCGTAGATGTGAAAACCGTTCAGGAGGTGCTGGGTCACGAGAACCTGAACACCACCCAGATCTACACCCACATTGAAAACACCGAGCTGAAAATTGCCAGCGAGGCCAATCCTCTTTCGAAGCTCGATTTTTCTAAATGATTCTAAGATTTAGCATTGCATGCAAAGCAACTGATAGTTGACATTATATATAAATCAAAAAATGAAATTAATATAGTTCCGCCATTTGGCAGGCAGCACATCAAAGGAGGACTTTCATGTCAATCGGAGAGAGAATTACAGAGCTTCGGAAGACCGCTTCCCTCTCCCAGGGGCAGCTGGCGCAGCGCATGGGGGTCACCCGGCAGGCGGTCAGTAAATGGGAGAATGACCTGTCCACTCCAGATCCTCTGCGCCTGATACAGCTGGCGGATGCTCTGGGAACGGACAGTGAATACCTGGCCTCCGGGCAACACGCCACGGTCCCCTCCCCTCCTGTGGTGGTGCACTCGGTGGAGGAGAAACCAGTGTACGTGGAAAAGGTCGTAGAGAAGCCGGTATACGTTGAGAAGGTCGTGGAAAAGCCCGTTTATATTGAAAAGCCGGTCTATATCGAAAAGCCTGCGGAACCCCAGGAGCCAAAGGTCGTGGTCAAGGAGGTGCCGGTGGACCGCGTTGTCCAGCGCGTGGTTGAGAAGCCGGTGATCCAAAAGGTCGTCCGTTACCGCTACCGGGCTGACCCTGTCATGATGGTTCTGGCCGCCATCGGCGGGCTGGTGGTTGGCCTGGTCATCGGACTGCTGATTTGACAAAATAGCTGCTGCAAATCCATCAAAAACAGATTTGCAGCAGCTTTACTATGGCAAAAAAATCAAATTTGACGGTCGTACACGTCCCACTCAGACTGTGGAAAGGCATTGCCCCAGTAATGGTTGGATAATTCGTCCAGTGTATGGAAAATAACTTCATTTTCGGGATTTGTAATTGCAATTTTCACATTGCCGCCCCAATATCGCAGCCGTTCCTGGCATATTCCGCAGGCCGTCAGAATTTTGAAAGCGTCCCTTTCGCTGTCTCTTGAAACGCACAGCGAATGCGTAACCCTCAGGTTGAACTTCTGGGCTTCACACATAGCACCTGTTTCCATGCACAACCCTGCCCCGGCATTAAAAGATTCCAATGCCACAGATATCAGGAACTGCCTATCTTCTGTGAACAGGACAGCGCAGCCGCCCCAGCCGGTCGGAAACCGCTTTCTCACAAAGTCCGTAGCCATTTGATACATTTGATGCCCAATTTCTCTGTCATTCATAGGTAATCGCTCTCTCCTATTAGCGTTTGATTTGTACCGTTACTGCCCTTTTTATAGCTTCGCTGCCAGCTCAAAGGCCAGAAGAGCAATCTTGCTCTTATCGTCCAGGCGGACGTGGCCGGACAGGCTCCTGGGCTGCCATTGGGAGTGGTCCAGATTGTCCCCGGCATAGAAGAACTGGAAGAAATCCACGCCCCGGAAGTCGGCCACGGCCTGCATTCCGGCGCATTCCATCTCCACGCAGATTGCCCCCTGGGCTTTTCTGCGCCGGACCTTGTCCGCCGTCTCCCGGTAGGGTGCGTCGGTGGTCCAGGTGGTGCCCTCCACATAAGGGCAGCCGCAGTCGGCAAGGACCTGGTGGAACACATCCCGGTACTTGCGGTTCACGTCGATGAAGTCCGCAGCGGCGGCATAGTGATAGCTGCTGCCCTCGTCCCGAATGGCCCGGGTGGGGATGATAATTCCGCAGTCCTCAATGGACCGGTCCAGTACCCCGCAGTTGCCGAAGAGGATGAGCTTTTTCAGGCCCATGGCAATCAGATCCTCAAAGTCCCCAATGCAGGCGGGTTCCCCTACTCTGGACTCGTAAAAGGCAATGCGCTTGCCCCGGTAGTCCACGGCGTAGACCGGGGCTTTCCCATTGGCACCCCCTACCCCACAGATACGCTCCGGCTGAAAAAAGGCAAGAACAGCCTCAAACAGATGGTGAGAAAAGCAGGAGACGGCGATTTCCGGCAGGCCCTCCACGGGATGCACGCACATCTCCGGGTCAATGACCGCACGGGAGCTGGGGTCAAATTCGGTTAAAAGCATAGATTTCTCCTTAGGAAAAATGTAAATTTTAACGCAGGGGGCCGGCGCTTACACCGGCCCCCTGTAAGAGGCGAAAGGACTCTCTTTACCAGTTCTGCCTGCCGCACCTCATCAGTCAGGACTGTGCCCTGACAGATTCTCCCAGGAGAAGCCTTTTTACAGGGCTTTCAGCGCGGCCAGGCTTTCCTCCAGGGCGGCAATCAGGTCGGCGGCCTTCTTGGCCTTTTCCCGCTCTGCGTTGACCACGGCCTCGGGAGCCCGGGAGGTGAAGTTCTCATTGGAGAGCTTGCCGTTCAGGCTGGCCAGGTTCTTTCTGGCCTTGTCCAGCTCCTTGGAGATACGCTCCTGCTCCTTGGCAATGTCCACCAGCTGGCCCATGGGGATATAGAGCTTGGCATCCGCCGTAGCGCAGGTCACCAGGCCGTTCAGGTTCTCCGGCTCCTTCTCCAGCAGTTCCACCTTGTCGGCGTAGGCCAGGCGCTGAATGAAGCCCTCGCCCTCAGTGAAGACCTGGGGGTTGGAGGTCAGCACATACAGCGTTGCCTTCTTGGAGGGGGGCACGTTCATCTCGGCTCTGCGGTTGCGGATAGCCCGGATGGCATTCATGACGGATTCCATATGGGCTTCCTCGGTCTTGAAGCTCAGCGCTTCCCTGGCCTCGGGCCACTTGGCGACAATCAGGGCGCTCTCCCGCTCCGGCAGGCTCTGCCAGATTTCCTCGGTGATGAAGGGCATGAAGGGATGCAGCAGCCGCAGCGTCTGATCCAGCACATACACCAGCACCTGCAGAGCGGTGTCCTTCCGCTGGGCGTCCTCGGAGTACAGTCTGGCCTTGGTCAGCTCGATATACCAGTCGCAGTAGGTATCCCAGATGAAGTCGTAGATTTTCTGGACGGCAATGCCCAGCTCGTAGCGCTCCATATTGTCGGTGACCTCGGCAATGAGGGTATTCAGCTTGGAGAGCACCCACTTGTCGGCAATCTCCAATTCCGTGGGCAGCTGGGGCTTAAAGTCCTCGCCCAGGTTCATGAGCACGTACCGGGAGGCATTCCAGAGCTTGTTGGCGAAGTTCCGCATGGCCTCGCAGCGCTCCACATAGAAGCGCATATCGTTGCCGGGAGAGTTGCTGGTGATCATGTTCATCCGCAGGGCATCGCAGCCGTACTTATCGATCATCTCCAGGGGGTCAATGCCGTTGCCCAGAGATTTCGACATCTTGCGGCCCTTGTCGTCCCGGACCAGGCCATGAATCAGCACGGTGTGGAAGGGGGCCTTGCCGGTGTGCTCGCAGCCGGAGAAAATCATCCGGGCAACCCAGAAGAAGATGATGTCGTAGCCCGTGACCAGCACGTCCGTGGGGTAGAAATAGTCCAGATCGGCGGTCTTCTCGGGCCAGCCCAGGGTCTCGAAGGGCCACAGGGCGGAGGAGAACCAGGTGTCCAGCACATCGGGGTCACGCTCAATGCGGGTAGAGCCGCACTTCTCGCACTTGCAGGCATCCTCCCGGGACACGGTGATGTGGCCGCAGTCCTGGCATGTCCAGGCGGGAATCTGATGGCCCCACCACAGCTGCCGGGAGATGCACCAGTCGCGGACGTTCTCCATCCAGTTGAGGTAGGTTTTGGTAAAGCGGTCGGGGACAAACTTGGTCTCCCCTTCCTTCACCACTTCAATGGCCTTCTCGGCCAGAGGTTTCATTTTCACAAACCACTGGGCAGAGATGATGGGCTCCACATCGTTGTGGCAGCGGTAGCAGGTGCCCACATTGTGGGAATAGTCCTCCACCTTTACCAGGTATCCCTGGGCGTCCAGGTCGGCCACAATGGCCTTCCGGGCCTCGTAGCGGTCCATGCCTTCGTATTTGCCGCCCAGATTGTTGACCTTGCCCTCGTCGTCCAGCACCCGGATGACCTCCAGATTATGCCGCAGGCCCACCTCGAAGTCGTTGGGGTCATGGGCGGGGGTCATCTTGACGCAGCCGGTACCGAATTCCATCTCGGCATAGTCATCGGCCACCACGGGGATGGGCTTGTTCAGCAGGGGCAGGATCACGTTCTTGCCCACAATGGCCTTGTAGCGCTCATCGTTGGGGTTGACGCAGACGCCGGAGTCACCCAGCATGGTTTCCGGACGGGTAGTGGCCACAATGACCTCGCCGGAGCCATCCTCCAGGGGGTAGCGGATGTGCCACAGGTGTCCGGGCTTATCCACGTATTCCACCTCGGCATCGCTCAGAGCGGTGACGCAGTGGGGGCACCAGTTGATGATCCGGCTGCCCTTGTAGATCAGGCCCTTTTCATACAGGGAGACGAAGACCTCCCGGACGGCCTTGGAGCAGCCCTCGTCCATGGTGAACCGGGCGCGGTCCCAGTCGCAGCTGGCGCCCAGCTTCTTCTGCTGCTCCACAATCCGGTTGCCAAAGCGGTTCTTCCAGTCCCAAACCCGCTCCAGGAACTTTTCCCGGCCCAGGTCATACCGGGTCAGACCCTCCTTGCGCAGCTCCTCTTCCACCTTGATCTGGGTGGCAATGCCCGCATGGTCTACACCGGGAATCCAGAGGGCATTGTAGCCCTGCATCCGCTTGAAACGGATGATGCTGTCCTGCAATGTTGCGTCCATGGCGTGACCCATGTGCAGCTGGCCGGTGACGTTGGGGGGCGGCATAACGATGGTGAAGGGCTTCTTGTGCTCGTCCCGCTCTGCGTGGAAATAGCCGCCCTCCTGCCACATCTTGTAAATTTCCGATTCCACGGCCTGGGGCTCGTAGATCTTGTTCAGTTCTTTTGCCATACAAAACTTCCTTTCCATAAAAAACGCCCCGGGTGCCAAAACACCCAGGGCGAAAAGTTTTCCGCGGTACCACCTGAATTTCCGTAAATAACGGACACTCTTACGCTATAACGGGCTGACCCGTACTGCCCTACTCCCCTTCCTGGGTTTCAGCCAGTCCGCTCCCGGGCGACCATTCCCCTTCTGGCTCAAGACGCTCGCACCACCCGCGCCCTCTCTGAAAGCCATTTTGGAGGAAACCTCCCGTTCCATGCGTTTGTATTTTGTATTATTCTACCCGGATAATTGATGAATGTCAAGGACTTTTTCAGAAAGGCTTTTTCCTTACTCTTTCTTGACGAACGGCAGCAAAGGGGCTATAATAGGCACTATCTGATATTTTGGAGTGTATTTCCTATGGTAAAGCTTTCTCTGGTGGTTCCCTGCTATAACGAGGGGGAAAATGTGATCCCCTTCCATGAGGCGGCGCTGAATGCCTTTCAGGACTGCGGCTATGAGATCGAAATCGTCTATATCGACGATGGCAGCCGGGACGCAACGCTGCACAATCTGAAAAAGGTCTACGCCCGGAAGGACTGCCGGGTAAAAATCGTATCCTTCTCCCGGAATTTCGGCAAGGAAGCCGGCATCTATGCGGGCTTGCAGCACGCCTCCGGCGAATACATCAGCCTCATCGATGCGGATTTGCAGCAGCGGCCGGAGATCGTTCGGGATATGGTGAACATCCTGGATGAAAAACCGGAATACGACATCGTGGCCGCCTACCAAGACCGGCGCAATGAGGGAAAGGTCCTCTCTTTCTTCAAGAAGAGCTTCTATAAGGTTATCAATAAGCTGTCCAAGGTTACCTTGCAGCCGGATGCCAGCGATTTCCGGACCTTCCGCCGCAGTGTGAGGGACAGCATCCTGGAGCTTACCGAATACCATCGCTTCTCCAAGGGCATCTTCGCTTGGGTGGGCTATTCCACCTGCTTCATCCCCTATACTGCCTGTGAGCGGGCCAACGGCACCACAAAGTGGAGCTTCTGGAAGCTTTTCAACTATGCCGTGGAGGGCATCATCGGCTATTCCACTGCGCCGTTGCGCCTGGCCACCCTTTTTGGCACTGTCAGCGGCATTGCTGCCATTGTCTATCTGATTGCGGTCATCATCGAAAAGCTGACCCGGGGCATTGCTGTGCCGGGGTACGCAACCATCATCGTGCTTTTGCTGCTGTTTTCCAGTATTCAGCTGTTCTGCATCGGCATCATCGGCGAGTACGTGGGCCGGAATTTCGAGCAGAGCAAAAATCGGCCCATTTATATTGCGAAAGAGGTCATTGGCGAGGAAAAGGCATAAGCCCTTCAAGATGAACCGACATCAGTCAAACAACGCCTCCCACGTTTCCGACTGCATGGCCTGAAAGCACATTCTGATCTGGTCTGCGGTGTTCTTTTCTTCGGCCAACGGCGGCAACTCATCTATTCTGAAATATCGAAAGCCGGTCGTTTCGATGTTCTCTGCAAAATTGCCTCCAAGCACCTGGCATTGCATGAAAATTTTGCATACCTTATAGGCATAGATAGGCAGATTGTGTTTTTCTCTGTCTTGAACAGCTATCACGCGCTTTACGGAAACGTCCAGCCCAGCCTCCTCCTTGACCTCCTTTTTGGTGTTTTCCTCCACGGAGATGTTAACGTCACACCATCCACCCGGCAAAGCCCAGGTGCCGTTGGCCTCATGAACCAGCAGGATCTTTCCATCCTCAAAAATTGCAGCCCTTGTGTCTATCTTGGGTGTCTGATACCCTATGTCATTACAGAACAGATTTTTGACCTTCTGGATGGGAATATCAGTTTTGAAGCTGATCATCTCGGCAGCTATCTCACGAATGCGCTCATAGCGCTCCAAATCAAATTTGTCTTTTCCGTAGAACAAACCGTTTTGTGCCAGAGCCTGCAATTCTACTGCCCATTTTAACCACTGCTCATTTTTCTCCATGTTGGACTCCTCATTTCCTTTTGTAGATCAATTCACTTCCCCTGGTTGTCGATGGCATAAACGATGCAAGCCAAACCCGCAATCAGGGCAAACAGGATTGCGCCGCCCATGGGCTCATTTGCGGTTGAACCGGTAAGGTAGCCGCCGATTGCGGCAAAGATCATGATGGTCACACTGATGGAAGTTCGGAACTTTTTCATATAAATACCCCCAGAAAATCCTTTCCTAAAGTCTTTCCTCTCCGGGCAACGGCGTGGCTATGTGCAGCTTTTTCTGTCACGCTCGTTACGCCCCTCTTCAGTCTCGCTTCGCGCGCCAGCTTCCCCGGAGGGGAAGCCTTTTATACAAACGGCCACGTCGGTAAAACCCGCCGTGGCCGTTTTGCGATCTATGGCTTACTTCAGACCGGCCTGCTCCAGCAGAGCGGGGATCTTGTCTTCCCAGCCAAGGCTCATGATGTGAACACCCTGGCAGTAGGGCTTGCACTCCCGGATGATGCGGGCGGCGATCTCCACGCCGGTGATACCGGCCTTGGTCTTCTCCTTGTCGGCCTGCAGCTCCTCGATGAGGGCATCGGGAATGTGCACACCGGCCACGTTCTTGTTCATGAACTTGCACATACCGGCAGACTTGGGGATGATAATGCCCACCTGGACCGGCTTGCCAAACTGCTTGGCCTGCTCCATGAACTTGATGAACTTCTCAGGCTCAAAGACAGCCTGGGTCTGGAAATACTCAGCGCCGGCCTTGACCTTGCGCTCCATCTTCACCAGCTGGGCATCTACGGAGTCGGAGCAGGGGGACACAACAGCGCCCTTGGCAAACTTGGGGGGCTCGCCCACCAGGTCGTTGCCGCCCAAGTCCTTGCCGGTTTCCAGCAGACTGGCGGTGTGCAGCAGGGAGACGGAATCCAGGTCAAACACAGGCTTGGCCTGGGGATGGTCACCCAGCTTGGTGTGGTCGCCGGTCAGGCACAGGATGTTGTCAATGCCCAGCATGGCGGCGCTCAGCAGGTCGGACTGGAGGGCAATGCGGTTCCGGTCCCGGCAGGTCAGCTGGAAGATGGGGTTCAGGCCCGCATCCTTCAGCACCTTGCAGGTGGCGAGGGAACCCAGACGCATGACAGAGGACTGGTTATCGGTGACGTTGACAAAGTGGACGCCGGACAGATACTTCTTGGCATCCTCTACCATACCGTCAATGTGAATTCCTTTGGGAGGGCCGACCTCGGCAGTAACGACAAACTCACCGTTATCAAACAGTTCCGTAATTCTCATAACTCTATACACTCCTGATTATTCAGATTCTTTGGCGGACTTGGTAGCCTCGTCTGTATTGAAATCGTGGATCTGGGTGGGGCATTTCAGCACGTCCAGACGGCCCTGGGCCTTCAGGCGCTGAATAATGCGCTCCCAGCCGCAGTCCATCTCCGGGCAGACCTCGCACTTGCCGTTCTTGGTGCCGCCGCAGGGACCGTTCACCAGGCTCTTGGAGCAGGCGGTGATGGGGCAGATGCCGCCGGTCAGGTTCAGATAGCACTCGCCGCACTGGCCGCAGTCGTATTCCAGCGGGGTAACGCCCTGGAAGCCGGGCAGCTCGATGGTATCGCAGCAGGCGTAAACAGGCTTGTCTTCCAGCACCTGGGAGATGGTCTGAACGCCCACGCCGCAGGAGAACACCAGCACGGCATCCGCCTCGGCGATCTTTGCCATGGGGGCCCGCAGCCGCAGGGCCAGCTCATCGGGGTTGCACACATAGTCGGTGGTCAGGGTGCCAACGACCTTGCCCTCCCCTTCCAGCTTCTTCTGAATGGCTTTGGCCTCTTCCTCGGGGAAGCCCACTTCCTTGCAGCCATGGCAGTTGATGATGAAGACCTTGCCGGAAGCCAGGGAGCTGATAACCTCTTCGGATTTCAGTTTTGTCATTAACATAGCAATTCCCCCTTATTTCTTCTTCAGCAAGGGCATAACCAGGCCCTTGGCCGCATTGATTTTGGATACCAGAGGAATCTTGGAGGAGCAGATGTACTCGCAGCACTTGCAGGAGAAGCAGTCCATAACGTTCAGCTTCAGCAGGCCCTCTGCATCGCCCAGCTGCCCCAGCTTGTAGATCTCCAGGGGCTGCAGCTCCATGGGACATACGTCCACACAGCGGCCGCACTTGATGCATTCCTTCTCCTCGGTGTGGTCCGCGGCAATGGCAATGATGCCGTTGGAGCCCTTGATAATGGGCACGTTGGTATCCTTAATGGGAGCGCCCATCATGGGGCCGCCCATCTTCAGGACCACGTCCTCGCCGGTCACGCCGCCGCAGTGGTCGATGATCTCCTGGACATTGGTGCCCAGCTTGACCATGTAGTTGCCGGGGTTCTTGATGTACTCACCGGTGACGGAGACCACACGCTCCACCAGAGGCATTCCCTTCTGGATGGCATCGGAGATGGCCTTGGCGGTGGAGGTGTTGGACACCACGCAGCCTACGTCCGCAGGCAGCTTGCCGCTGGGCACGGCGCGGCCCATGACCTTCTTGATGAGCATCTTCTCAGCGCCCTCGGGGTACTGGGTTTTGGCAGCCACAACGCGGATATTGTCGTAGGGCTTGACCTTTTCCTCCAGCAGGGCCACGGCGTCGGGCTTGTTGTCCTCAATGAGGATCACGCCCTCGGGGGCAGAGACGGCCTTCATCATAGCCCGCAGGCCATAGACGATATCGTCGGCATACTCCAGCAGCACCCGATGGTCTGCCGTCAGGTAGGGCTCACACTCGGAGCCGTTGATCAGCACGGCATCGATGGGCTTGCCGGGCTTCAGCTTTACATAGGTGGGGAAGGTTGCGCCGCCCATGCCCACAATGCCCTTGTCCTTGACGATCTCCACGATCTCGTCGGGCGTCAGCTCTTCTAGGGGCTTATTGGGCTTGACGGACTCGTCCAGGGTGTTCTTCCCGTCGTTCTTGATGACGACGCTCATAACACCGGGGCCTTTATTGGGGTGGGTGTGGGGCTCTACGGCCAGGACGGTACCGCTGACGCTGGAATGAACGTTGGCGCTGATGAAGCCCGCCTGTTCGCCGATCAGCTGGCCCACCTTCACGGTGTCGCCGGCCTGGACGACAGGGTTGGCAGGTGCGCCAATGTGCATGGCCAGAGGGATGATGACGGTATCGGGCTCCGGGAACTTCTGCAGTGCCAGGTGCTCGGTGTACTCCTTGTGCTCCACGGGGTGCACGCCGCCATAGAAGCCCTCATAGCGCTTGGCCCGGGCTTCGGCCACATACTGCTTGATGGCGTCCACATTGACCTTGGAGTAGTCCCGCAGCTGCACGGGCTGGTCCAGGAATTCCTTGGTTCTGCCCTGCTTTTCCAGGCGCTGGTAGATCTTCTCCCAGGCGCAGTCCTTCTTGGGGTCAATTTCGCACTTGCCGTTCTTGGCGCCGCCGCACTGGCCGTTGACCAGGCCCTTGGAGCAGTCCACAATGGGGCAAATGCCGCCGGTGACGTTCAGATAGCACTGGGCGCAGGCGCCGCAGGTCTTCTGGGTCAGGGCCATGCCATGATGGCCCACATAGTTCAGGGAATTGGTTGCGGTGAAAACAGGCACATTTGCCAGGTCTGCCACGGTCTGCACGCCCAGGCCGCAGGAGATGACCACCACATTTTCCGTGCCTTCGGGGATCGCCAGCTTTTTCTCCGTCTGCACCTTGTTGCAGAGGAAGTCCAGCTTGGCAGTTCCAGTGATGTGTTTCCCCTTGCTCTCAGCGATGGCGGCAAATTCGCCGCACTCCGGCTCTTCAGTCGTGCTGAACTCCTTGAAGCATTTGTTGCAGGCCACCACAAAAAGGTTATCCTTCCGGGCGAGAATGCTTTCCAGCTCTTCGGCGCTCTTTAACACATACTTGGTATAGTCCACCAAATACCACCTTCTTATTTTTTAGTTGTTCTTTGTTACGGTTCGTAGGCACACGAACTTATGATGATTATAACACACGGCCAATGGAATTGTCCAGTGATATCGATTGAATTTTATTGAAATATTTAAAAAAACCTTCCCCTCCGGGGAAGGTGGACCGCCGACAGGCGGGACGGATGAGGGGCCTTATGGGCGAGAGTGGTGCGTGTTTTTCTAACCGCTCCCGCTCAGAACGCCCCTCCTCAGTCAGGGCCAGCGCCCTGCCAGCTCCACTTTTTTATGGTATAGCTGCCACCGGCAGCTATTATTTTAGATTCAATTCGCTGCGCGACGCACCGCCCGAAGGGGAAGCTCTGCCCCCCTCCGGGGAAGGTGGACCGCCGCAGCGGTGGAAGGAATTTCCTTATTCTCTTATTCCTCCCAGGTTCGTTCGCTGATGATATACCGGGGGCGGTGCTTGGTTTCCATGTAGATCTTGCCGATGTACTCGCCGATGACGCCCAGGCAGATGAGCTGCACGCCGCCCATGAAGCAGACGATGCACACCGTGGAGGCCCAGCCGCTGACCGTGTTGCCTGTCAGATGGGCAATCAGCGCCCAGATCACCGCAATGAAGCTCAGCAGGGACACCACACAGCCGAAGCCCGTGATCATCCGGATAGGCTTGACGGACAGGCTGGTAATGCCGTCAAAGGCCAGGGCCAGCATCTTTTTCAGAGGGTAGTGGCTCTCCCCTGCAATGCGCTCCGCCCGCTCATAATACACGCTGGTGCTCTTAAAGCCCACAAGAGGGATCATGCCCCGCAGGAAGATATTGACCTCTTTGAAATTGGCAAACTCCTGCAAAACGCGGCTGGAAACCAGACGGTAGTCCGCGTGGTTGAATACCACCTCGGCCCCCATCCAGTTCATCAGCTTGTAGAAGCCCTCGGCGGTGAAGCGCTTGAAGAAGGTGTCCGTGTCCCGCTTGCTGCGCACGCCGTAGACCACCTCACAGCCGTCTAAGTACGCGTCCACCATGGCGTCCATGGCGTTGATGTCGTCCTGGCCGTCGCAGTCGATGGAGATGGTGATGTCGCAGCGGTCCTTGGCCTCCATGAGACCTGCCAGAACCGCATTCTGGTGTCCCCGGTTCCGGCTCTGGCAAATGCCAATATAGTGGGGGTCTGCCTTGGAAAGATCTGTAATGATCTTCCAGGTGGCGTCCCTGGAGCCGTCGTTGACGAAGAGTACCCGGCTGTCCGGGGAGATTTTCCCGGCGGCGGACAGGTCGTTGATCTTCTTCAAGAACATGGGGGCGGTGATGGGAAGGACCTTTTCCTCGTTGTAGCAGGGAATTACAATATAAAGAATGGGCTGCATAAGATCATGCTCCTTTCAAAATTACGTTGGGCGACAGATAGACCGTGGCATAGGGGTACTCCAGGGGGGTGTAGTCTGCTTGCAGCTTCTCCCAGAACCGCCCAGAGAAGCTGTTTTCATTCAGCATCGGCTTATCCGGGGACGCTCCCACCTGGGGCTCCAGTACCACTACGATGGCGGGCATGGGGTGGGTTTTGCAGTAGCTTTCCAGCTGGGGACTATCCAGCTTTGTCCGCCAGGCCGTAGGGGCACCGCAGGGAAAATCTGCGGCCAGATACCCCCATGGCAGGATGCCGGTGAAGAAAATCCGGTTTTCGAAGGAATAGGTGTCCCCCAGCTCCTCCAGCATGGCAAGGATTCCGGCGTACTGCTCTGCGTGCTCCCGGGTGGTGCGGATTCCGGCGGCAGGGCCGGAGGTCATGGGTTCCGTCAGGGTGTTCAGCGGGCCGTCCCGGAAGACGGAGGTAATCCGGGACGCAGAGCTCAGGCACAGCACAACGCATGCCAGCACTGCGCCGAACCGCCGCAGCTGCACTTCCGCCCCTCCCCGGGGCAGGGCGCTCAGCTGCATCAGCACGCCCATGGAATAGACCGGCAGACCGACCGTAAAGGTAATGGCCTCGGTATTGGAGCTCAGGGCCATGGAAAGGCCCATGGCAATGCCCAGAATGCGCAGCAGCAGGGCCGGTCGGGAAACTTCCCTTTTTACCCAGCACAGCGCCATGGTCGGCAGGCAGAAAATTGCGAACTGGTAGTAGGCAAACCCCAGCTCCCCATTCCGGTAGCGCCAAAGAGAGGCTGCTGCACCGCAGGCGGCGATGAGCAGCCCGGGGAGGGCTCCAAATCGCTCGGGCAGCAGTTTGACCCCCAGCAGCAGTACCGCCCCGGCAAGGACCGTGAGCAGCGCCTCATAATAATATAGCAGCTTCACATCCCGGATGGCCGCCGCCAGATAGTGCGCCGGGCCGCCGGAATGCTCTGGGTCGGAGAGAATTTCCTTCAGGCTGGCAAGCACACCGCCAATGTCCTTTGGCAGGAAGAACAGCAAAAACACCGCTGCCAGAATGCATACGCCCAAGAGCGTCCACCATGCCCGCTTCCGCTGCTTCGGGATGCATAGGGCTGCAATGAGGCCCGGAATTACGAACAGTGCAAAATAGGGCACGCACAGCACCGCCGCCGCCAGGCAAACGCCCCCCAGGCACCAGGCCCAGGGCTGCTTCCGAACTGCCAGGCAGACGAAGAGCAGGCAAAAGGTCAGGAAGAGATTGTAGTAGCTGAGGCCCCAGATATTTCCCCGGGAATAGCAGAGGTACAGCCCCGCGCAGAGGAAAGCCGTCAGCGGGAAGGTTTTCCGGCGCAGCGTATAAAACAGCAGCAGCGCTGTGCCCCAGGCCGCAGCCACATATACTTCCCGGGCGAAGAGATAAATGCCCCGGTTGCCAAACAGAGCATGATACAGGCTCAAAATGGGGTAAAACAGCACGGAATAGAACTGCACTGGGTGCCATTCATCCAGAATGAGCTTCTGGCCGTTCCAGAGCCGCTGGGCAAAGGTGAGATAAAAGCTTTCGTCCGACCAGCAGAACCCATACAGTGCCCGCACCGCCAGCATCACAGCTGCAGCCGTCAGCGCCGCCGCATAAAGGTGCCCGGAATTTCGTTTTTCCAAGAACCGCTCCTCCAAAACCATATTTTCTACATTATACACCCCGGTCAGGGATTATTCAACCCCGGTTTTCGCCTCGGCAGCGGGAGTTGAACATACAGCCCCTTTTGACAGTTGACACCCGGATGTAAATTTTGTACAATTGACCTACAGAGAAAAGGCTCGGACTATGCAAATTTGTCTGCCTTTTGGAAGGAGCTACAAATCATGTATCGTATTCTGGAACTGAATCCCCAGCTCAAGGACTTCGCCGGAGACATCGATCTGCGGATGCGTCTGTATCAGGACACCCAAAACCGAATTCTTTCCAAGGGGCAGTCCCTCAGTGAATTCGCCAATGCCCACAAATACTTCGGCTTCCACCATGTGCCCGGGGGCTGGTACTATCGGGAGTGGGCTCCCAGCGCCTACCAGCTCTACCTCACCGGCGAATTTAACGACTGGAACCCCACGTCCCATCCTCTGGAAAACCTTGGCAACGGCAACTGGGAGCTCTACCTGCCCGGGGACGACGCCCTGTGGGAGGGCTGCAAGGTGAAGACCGTGGTGGATGCTTTTATGCAGCGCACCTGGCACATCCCTCTCTATGCCCGCCGGGTGGTTCAGGAGACCGACAGCGTCCAGTGGGTCTGCGAGGTCACGGACGACCGGAAGGTCTTCCCCTGGACGGACAGGAACTTCCGCCGGGAGGATTCCCTCTATATTTACGAGGCCCACGTGGGCATGGCCCAGGAGGAGGGCAAGGTTGGCACTTATCGGGAGTTTGCGGACCTGGTGCTGCCCAGAGTGAAGAAAGCGGGCTACAACACCATCCAGCTCATGGCCATTATGGAGCACCCCTACTATGGCAGCTTCGGCTATCAGGTGGCGAACTTCTATGCCGCCTCCAGCTGGTTCGGCAAGCCCGAGGACCTGAAATACCTGGTAAACAAGGCCCACGAGATGGGGCTGTGCGTGCTGCTGGACGTGGTCCACTCCCACGCCGTGAAGAATACCACCGAGGGCATCAACATGTTCGACGGCACCACCTGGCAGTTCTTCCACGACGGCCCCAAGGGCGACCACCCCGCCTGGGGCACCAAGTGCTTCGACTACGGAAAGACCGGCGTCATCCACTTCCTGCTGAGCAACCTGAAATTCTGGATGACCGAGTACCATTTTGACGGCTTCCGCTTCGACGGCGTGACCTCCATGCTCTACCATGACCACGGCCTGGGCACGGACTTCAATACCAATGACAAGTATTTCTCCTACAATACCCACACCGAGGCCATCACCTATTTGCAGCTGGCAAACCAGCTGATTCGTCAGGTGAACCCCATGGCGGTGACCATTGCCGAGGATATGTCCGGTATGCCCGGCATGTGTCTGCCAATTGCAGACGGCGGCATCGGCTTTGACTACCGGCTGGGCATGGGCCTGCCCGATATGTGGGTGCGCACCGTGCGGGACCGGCGGGATGAGGACTGGGACATCTTCCAGATGTGGTGCAGCATGTGTATGCGCCGCCCGGGTGAAAACACCGTGGCCTATGTGGAGAGCCACGACCAGGCATTGGTTGGCGACAAGACGCTGATCTTCCGCCTGGCAGATGCGGCCATGTATACGGACATGGAAAAGACAACCCACAACCCCGTCATCGACCGGGCCATTGCCCTGCACAAGATGATTCGCCTCTTTACCCTGGCCGGCGGCGGCGAGGCCTACCTGAACTTCATGGGCAACGAATTCGGCCACCCAGAATGGATCGACTTTCCCCGGGAGGGCAACGGCTGGAGCTTCCACTACTGCCGCCGCCAGTGGAGCCTGCGGGACAACGAGTGCCTGAAGTACCAGTGGCTGGGCCTGTTCGACGAGGACATGATCGGCCTTGCCAAAAGCGTTGACCTGTTCAAAATGCGCTTCGGCGATCTGCGCCTGAACGATAGTGAAAAGAAAATTCTGGTATTCTACCGTCAAGGGCTCATGTTTGCCTTTAACTTCGACCCCAGCCATTCCTATACGAACGTCAAGGTCAGCCTGCCCCACATCGCAGACTACGAGGTCGTCCTGGATACCGACGACCCCAAGTACGGCGGCAACGGCCTCATCGGCTCCGCCCCCTACCCTGCCATCGTGGACAAGAAGGGCAACTCCGTCATCTCCCTCTATCTCCCCGCCCGGTCCGCCGTGGTACTCAAAGAGGGCAAGATCCGGGTTCTGCCCCCCGCGCCCAAGAAGAAGGGCAAAAAGTAAGATCAACCGCCGCATCCCCAAAAACGGGATGCGGCGGCTGCTGTTTTACCGTATCTCCTGCTCCAGGCAATCGAACTCTTCTGTGGAGAAGAACTCTCCAAGGGTTAAGTCCAACCCGTCGCAGATCATTTTCACGGTCAACAATTTGGGATTCTGGCTTTTTCCGTAGAGAATGTTTTTAATACTGGACGGCGGTAGGGCGCAGACCGTCGCCAAACGGTTGATGCTCATATTGCGCGCTTCGCACAGCTGCAAAATACGGTTTCGGACAGCTTCCACTGTGGTCATGGTATCCCTCCGGTATTCTTTTCTTTCTAGAATACCCAAAAGGGGTTGTCAAAATAGGCTATAGGTGCTACTATTAGGCTATGCATAGACGATTTGGAGGGAAATTTATGAAAGACTACGCCAAAATGTATGCCGTGCTCTGCGGGGCGATTGACGATGTGATCGATGGCTTGGAAGCGCTCCCCGGCGCAGCGGAATACGCCCAGCATCTGAAAGCCGCTCTGCTCCAGACGGAGGAAATCTATTGCGGCGGGGAAAATGCTTCCCCGCCGGGGGAGCTGAGAGGAAATCCTTGACAAATAATCCCCGTTTTGTTAGAATTGATTTGTAATCAGGTCTAACGTATAGAGAAGAACAGATTATCCCCAAAACAGGAAGGAGACCCACATCCATGAAACACAGACGCATTCTTTCCGGCCTGGCCGCCCTGATGCTGGCCGCCAGTCTGCCTATGTCCGCCCTGGCAAGGGAGTGGGACATTGCCGACGGAGACATTACCATCGTCGCAGACAATGACGGGCAAAAGGTGTCCCAGGGAACCGAGAACGACATTTCGGACGACAATCCCGTCATTATCGGAAACTCTGCGACGAACACCGTCAGCATCGTGGCCGAGAAGGATCAGACCGCAAGCGTCACCCTCTCCGGCGCAAACATCGACGGGAGCACCAAGGGCAATGCCGCCGTTTCCACTACTGGCGAGGGCAATGTCAGCATTGAGCTGGACGGCGACAGCACCCTCAAGAGCGGTTTTTGTCATGCCGGCCTTGAAAAGAACAACGGCGGCAGCCTGACCATTGCAGACGAGGACAAAAACGGCAAGCTGACCGCCGAGGGCGGCGGATACGGCGCGGGCATCGGCGGCGGCTACAACGGCACTGGCAGCGACATCACCATCTCCGGCGGCGAGGTCAAGGCCACCGGCGGCGCTTATGGCGCGGGCATCGGCGGCGGCTGGGGGGGCTCCGGCAGCGACATCACCATCTCCGGCGGCGAGGTCAAGGCCACCGGCGGCAGCTACGGTGCGGGCATCGGCGGCGGCTACAGCGGTGACGGCAGTGACATCACCGTCTCCGGCGGCGAGGTCAAGGCCACCGGCGGCGTAAACGGCGCAGGCATCGGTGGCGGTCTGCAGGGTAAAGGAAAAGACATCACCGTTTCCGGCGACGCAAAGCTGAAGGTGCAGGGCGGTGTTGAAAGCTGGACTGGCGGAGCGGGCGCAGGCATCGGCAACGGCGGCAGCAAAGCGGACGGAAACCAGATACCCGGCGCAGAGGTCGAGCCGGACACCTCCGGCCTAACGACCGGTTGGATCGAGCATTACGCCCCCGGCGCGGATATGGATAAGGACGCTCCCTCCCAGACCATCGTAGGCACATATATTCCGCCCCAGCCAGCCCGGGAAGCGGCAGCCCCCGCGCAGCCCACTGCCCCCCTCTACCGCGTTACGGACGGGGACGGGAAGGACGTAAGCTATGAAACGACCTGGCGCGACGGCGTTCTCACCGTCACCGTGGAGGCCGACCAGGCCACACTCACCGGCAGGCTCAGCAGCATTGCCTCCCTCCAGGCCCAGGGCATTGAGAGAATCGTATTTATCACAAAGGGGGCCACCTCCGAATTCCTGACCGCCGACCTTCTGGCTGCGGCCCCGGCCACGGAGCGCTACGCCCTCTCCCACGACGGCGAAGCCGTCACCTTCACCGCAGGAGAAGCGGACGTAAGCGGGATTCTTGTGAAAGCATAATTGGACAAAGCCAGAACGGGCAGGCACCGAAGTGCCTGCCCGCAGTTTTTGTGAAAATGTGCGATCCCGGTTATTTCTTGACCAGCATCCGTGCGACGCACAGCTCTCCGGGGTTGTCGTTCAGCAGGGTGTCCGGGATGGCACCCAAGTAGTCCTCACCCAGGATCGTGAAGAAGTCGCCGCTGATATTCAGCTCCGGCAGGCGGCCAACGACCGTTCCGTTCTCCACCAGATAGGCCATCTGGACCGGGGTGGCATAATGGCCGCTGGGGGTATAGTCGCCGCCGCTGGCGGACATGACATAGACGGCCTTCCCGGGCACGACCTGCGCAATGCTCTCGGCGGTCTTTGCGACGTAAAGGCCGTTCATGCCCAAAGAGGGCACGCCGTCATAGGCGGCATGGGCATGGCCGGAAACCGGCAGGCCGAAAAGGGCGGCGGAGTTCTTCGTTGTGGCCAGGGCCGCCAGGGTACCGTTCTGAACCAGCAGCCCCCGGTCCTCCGGGCGGACGGTGCCCTCAGCATCAAAGAAGCAGCTGCCCGGATGGGTGGCGGCGTTCCGGTCGTCGCCAAAGGTGAATTTTTCGGAGAAGCACTTCTCCCCCAGCTTTCCGCTGAGCAGAGAGGCGCCTGCGGTATACATTTCCCCCACGAAGTGGCTGATGGCAGGCCCCAGCAGCTCCATCGGAGAGATGATGACGGGCCACTCCCCTTCCTCCAGCTCTGCCGGAGTGTGATAGGCATCGTACACCGCCTTGCAGCTCGCAGCAATATTTTCCGGGTCAAAGCTTCTGCTATTGTACTCATAGAATGCATCCATCAGATTGCCGGAGCCTCTGCTCTGGAACAGCAGGCTGACGGTCAGGCTGCTGTCGGTGCTCCTGAGCTTCCGGCCCTTGGAATTCCGGTATTCCTCGGAATCCCAGTTCAGGCTGATCTTATTGCTGATGGCAAAGCCGGGACAGGCCTCTCCGACCTTGTCCAGCATGGTCTGCATGGCGGGGATCAGCTCTTTTTCCGGCAGGATCTCTTCGCTGCGGTCTTCCGCGCGCTCCAAAGCACCGTCCAGGGCACTGACATAGGGAATGCCCAGCTCCAGGGCCTTTTCCGCCTGGGCAGTGAGCTGCTCTTCCTCCGGCTCTCCCAGGCACCCGGCCACGCCGATTTTCCCATCGGCATAGACGCGAACGGTGCCGGTAGTCTCTTCCTGCTCCCGGTAGCTGTCGATTTTGCCGCCGGTAATATTCAGGGTCACGGAGCGGCTGCTGCTCTTCAAAAACTCTTTTTCCATGATTGCCACCTCACTGCACATTCATTTCGGATACCCGGACGCAGGGACCGCCAAAGCCAACAGGCAGGCCCATCTGCTCCATCTTGCCGCAGCCGCCGGTGACAAAGGACAGCAGCGTCAGCTTGTCAGACAGGCCGTCGATCAGCCCCAGGGTCTCGAAGACGCTGCCGGTAATGACGCTGATCTGGGTGGGCTTGCCCAGGCGGCCGTTTTCGATCTCATAGGCCAGCATGGGGGCAATGGTGAAGGTGCTCATGCCGCTGCCGTGGGAAATTGTCTTGATATAGTAACCCTTCTGAATAGGGGCAAGCAGCTGCTCGAATGTCTCCTTGCCCGGCTCAATATAGGTGGTAGTCATGCGGACAATGGGCTCAAAGGTGCAGTCGATGGCCCGGGCGTTGCCGGTGACCTCCTCCCCCAGGGCTGCGGCGGTCTGGGCGCTGTGGAGCCGCCCGGCCAGAATGCCATCCTTGATGAGATAGTTCTTTCTGGCCCTGGTGCCCTCGTCATCATAGGGAACATAGCCGCTGCCAGGGTACTCGCCGCACTCGGCGATGGACAGGAGCGAAGAGCCCACCTGCTTGCCCAGCTGCCACTCCTGCCGCATGGATTCATCGGAGAGCATGAAGTCCGATTCGGACTTGTGGCCAAAGGACTCGTGGGCAAAGACGCCCGCTGCCTCCGGAGACAGCACCACAGGGTACTTTCCGGGCACCACCGGGACGGACTGGCGCATAAAGGCCGCCTGCTCCTGCATGGAGGCACGAATCTCCTCCGTCAGGCCATTCAGGTCTTCAAACCGGGTGCAGCCCCGCTGCCAGAGGGCGGAGAACTTCTTCTCCCCCTCGGCCATGCTGCACCGCAGGGACAGGCCGCAGGTCTGATAGTCATATGTAATGTCCGCGCCCAGAGAGGACCGGAAGGTATACAGGCTGTTCCGGTCCAGGTAAATGCCCACGGGCATGGCGCAGGCGCTGTCCTCGCTGAGCAGAGGCAGATAGCTCTGCAGAAGGGCCTGCTTTTGCTCCACAGGGATATTCCGCACCGAGCAATCTGCAAAAACCAGCTTTTTGTCCCGGTTCCGCTCCAGCTTGGAAACGACTGGGTCTTTCTCGATCGCCGGATTGGGGGTTGCCGCAGCATAGAGCCGTTCCAGTGTCTTCTGAATGTGGGCCACATCCGTGACGGAGGCATAGTACCACATTTTCCCGTCATACACCCGCAGGAACGCCCGCACCTCTACGGGGGCCTTGAACTCCTGCAGCTTGCCGTCCTGGTACTGGATCACCGTCCGGCTCCTGTCCTCGATGCGGACATCCGCATAGTAGTTTTCTCGAAATGTAATCATTTTGCGTTTCCCTTTCTCAACTGCGCCGCTGGGTCAGGCTCAGAGCCAGTGCGCGCATATAGCTGCTGTCTTCAAAAGCATCCAGCTTGGAAACTGCCATATCCGTATAGGTTTCTACCCACTTTTCGCACGCGTCAATGCCGTAGAGCCGGACAAATGTGTTTTTAGCCCCGTCCACGCCCACGGCTTTGCCCAGCTCCTTGGCGTCCCCCACCACATCCAGAATGTCGTCCCGGATCTGGAAAGCCAGGCCCAGAAGGCCTGCAAATTCCGCTGCGGCACACCGCTGCGCTTCACTGCCGCCGCCGGCGATAACGCCCAGGACACAGGCTGCCCGGATGAGGGCACCGGTCTTTCGGGTCTGGATGTCCAGGACCTCCTGCTCGGTGCACTGCCGCTGCTCGCTGAGAATATCCAGCACCTGCCCGCCGATCATGCCCAGGGAGCCGGCGCACTCGCTGAGCACCCCGATGGCCAGGGCCATATCCTCCGGTTTTTTCAGCTCTGCCCGGGCGGCCATGGCAAAGGCATCGGTCAGCAGGGCATCCCCTGCCAGGACGGCCATGCCTTCCCCATAGACCTTGTGGTTGGTGAGACGGCCCCGGCGGTAGTCGTCATTGTCCATGCAGGGCAGATCGTCATGGATCAGGCTGTAGGTATGGACCATTTCCATGGCCGCTGCAAAGGGCATGGCTTTGGCGGAATCCGTGCCGCACATCCGGCAGAAATCCAGAGCAAAAATGGGCCGCAGCCGCTTGCCTCCTGCCAGAAGGCTGTAATTCGCAGCCTCAAAAATCAGCTTTTGGGGCTCTTCCAGAAAGGGCGCATAGACCTCTTTCAGATATGCTTCGATTTTCTCCCGGTACAGCCGGGTCTGGGCTTCAAAGCTGCTCATCGAAGGGCTCCTCCACGGGCTCGCCGTCAGTCCCGGCGGTGATTTTACTTACCTGGAGCTTGGCATCCTCCAGAAGCTTGCCGCAGGCGCGCACCAGCTCCGTGCCCTCCTGGAAGAGCTTCAGGGACTCCTCCAGTGCCACATCTCCCCGCTCCATGGCCCGGACGATCTGCTCCAACCGAAGCATATTCTGCTCAAACGTCTGATTCTGCTGATTCATGTTCAGTCTCCTTTGCATTCAAAACCGAGGCGGTGATTTTTCCGTCGCTGACGGATACAGTGATCGTATCATTGGGCGCTGCCTGCTTCACGGACCGCAGAAGTGCGCCCTCTTGTGTGTGGGCTATGGCGTACCCCCGGCTCAGGACTTTCAGGGGGCTCATGGCATCCAGCTTGGCAACCAGGCTGATAAACCGGGCATTGTCCCCGGCAATGGTCCGCTCCTGAGCCGATACCAGCCGATTTTGCAGCAGCTGCAGATCCTTGCTCTTCCGGTCCAGGTAGGCTGTGGGAGAGCGCAGGGCAGGGCTTGCGGACAATGCATCCAGCCGCTGCCCCGCCAGCTTCAGCTGCCGGTTCAGCGCTGCGGCCATGGAGGCGTTCAGGGCATCCAGGTTTTGCAGCAGGGCTTCCCGGTCCGGCACGGCCAGCTCCGCGCCGTTGGAGGGTGTGGCTGCCCGCAGGTCCGCCACATAGTCCGCAATGGTCACATCCGGCTCATGGCCCACAGCGGAAATAATGGGGATCTCCGATTCGTAGATGGCATAGGCAACCCGCTCATCATTGAAGGCCCACAGGTCTTCCAGAGAGCCGCCGCCCCGGCCTACGATCAGCAGGTCTGCCAGGCGGTGGGCATTGGCATAGCGGATGGCTCCGGCGATTTCCTCCGGGGCTTCCGCGCCCTGGACACGCACCGGCAGGAGCTTCACCTGGGAGAGCGGATAGCGCTTGCGCAGAATGCGCAGAATATCGTGGACTGCCGCACCGGCAGAGCTGGTGACAATGCCGATGGTGCCAGGGTATTTGGGCAGCTTCTTTTTCTTCTCCGGGTCAAACAGGCCCTTGGCTGCCAGCTTGGCTTTCAGCTGCTCGAAGGCGGCATACAGGTCCCCCACGCCGTCCACGCTCATGGCGCTGCAATACAGCTGATAAGCGCCGTCCCTTGGGTAGACGGAGATCCGGCCCAGGGCGATGACCTTCATGCCGTTGGCAGGCCGGAAGCGCAGACCCATGGCATTGCCCTTGAACATGACGCACTTCAATGCCGAGGCTTCATCCTTCAGTGTAAAATAGTGGTGCCCCGAGGGGTAACACTTGTAGTTGCTGATCTCACCCCGGACAGCCACCTGGGCCAGGAGCGGGTCAGCGTTCATTTTTCCCTGAATGTATTCGTTAACTTGGGTAATTGAGAGTATCTGGGGCATATTACACCTCCGTCATTCTCTGGGCCAGCACCGCAACACCCATGGCATTGTCCGTGGAATACTGGGGCTGGGCGAAAATGGGACTCAGAGGGGCCAGGCGCTCCCGCAGCATGGAATTGGAGGCCACGCCGCCGGAGAACAGGACCTCCAGCCCCGGGAATCGCTCCAGCGCCTGCTCGGTAGCCTTGTATACGGCACCGGAAACGCAGCGCAGCGCATAAGCTGCCGTATCTGCCAGGGGATTCCCCTGCTCAAAATACTGAGTGACCTTGTTCTGAATGCCGGACAGGGAGAAATAGCAGTCCGCACACTTGACCCGGAAGCTGTCCTTCTTTTCCGCCTCCCGGCTCAGTGCATCCAGATGCTTTCCCGAGGGGAACGGCAGCCCCAGCAGCTGCCCCGTCCGGTCGATGAGCTGACCGGCGGAGATATCCGTTGTACCGCCGATTTTGGTGCAGCGCACATTTTTCCCCTCCGGTTCCACCAGCAGAAGCTCGGTGGTCCCCCCGGACAGGTGCCAGGACAGGAAGGGCGCATCCATCATTTCCAGCCTGCCTGCGCTCCACAGCGCCGCAGCAATGTGCCCCTGCTGGTGGGAAACCTCCACCAGCGGCACATGAAAGGCATCACTCAGAAGCTTCGCGTGGGAATAGCCCACCAGGAAGCAGGGCATATAGCTGCCCTCTACCGCTCTTGGACGGGTACTGACACCTACGGCCGTTACCGTCTTCCCCTCTATATGGGAAAACAGCCTGCCGGAGAGCTCCGGCAGGCCTTTGATATGTGCGAAAACGGCATCGGATTGGCGCAGACCCAGCTCCCCCTGCTTTACGGGCAGCAGCTTTCCGCAATTCTCCCCCTGCTCTCCATCCAGGAAGGCGATGGAGGTGGTGTAATTGCTGGTGTCGATTCCAATCACAGCCATGTCAGTTTTCCTCTTTGTTTTCCGTCAGGCTTCTGGCAAAAGCGCCCAGAATGCCATTGGTGAATGCGCCGGTATCGTCGCCGTCATAGAGCTTGGCCAGGCGGACCGCTTCGTTAATGGCAACGCCGGTGGGCACATCGTCTACGTACAGGATCTCATAAATCGCCAGCTCCATGACGCAGCGGGTCAGCCGGGAGATTCGGCTGATGTCCCAGCCGATGGAGAAGCGCTTGATGATATCGTTCAGCTCTTCGCTGCGGTTGGCCACGCCGGAGACCACAGAGTCGATATACCGCAGCTGAGAATTGCTGGGCCGGTCCGTATAAATGGCGTTCTCCTGGGAAAGAGAGGGATAGTATTCCTTATTCAGCCGGGTGGCGACAACCTCTTCCGGCTCCTCGCCGGTGAACTCCCGGGCGTAAATCAAATGGACGGCCAGCTCTCTGGCATCGGATCTTGTCATAATCTACCTCTTGTTTCTCTTACTTTCGGGAAATACCGCTGACGTTGATATTCACGGCGGTCACCTTCACGCCGGTCATGGACTCCACGGCGGAAGCAACGGCGGTCTGGACGGCATCTGCAACGTCTACCACGCTGTAGCCATAGTGAATGAGAATATCCATGTCGATGGCGACGGAATTGTTCTCTGCGATCTGGATCTTCAGGCCCCGGCCCCAGTTCTTGCCGATGAGGTCTGCTACCTCGTTGCCGGGCTTGGCATAGATCCCGGCGGCACCTTCCACCTCGGAAACCGCATGCTCTGCAATGGCGGCAACCACATCTTCTGAAATCAAAACATTCCCGTTTTCTTCTGCCTGGGAAATGTACTGCTTATATTCAGCCATAATTGAAACCCTCCTAAATCACTGCACTGCAATGCGCACTGCATAGTTTTGTTTATTGTATCACAAATCCAGAAAAATACAATGTTTTTTTCTTGTTTTCCCGGGAAAGAGAAACGGGCCGTCAGGAAAATCAACTGACAGCCCGTTTGGCTTACGCCTTTTTCTCGGCATTCCGCTTTTCAATCATCCGATGCAGGCAGGAAAGGGCATCGTTCAGACCGCCCAGCCGGTCGATGAGCCCCGAGGCCACTGCCTCCTTGCCATAGAGGATGGTTCCGACGTCCGTTGCCATCTCCCCCGTCGCCATCATGAACTTCTCGAAGTCCTTTTTCGAGATGCGGGAGTTGGCGGTGACGAACTCGGCGATCTGCTCCTGAATCCGCTGGAAATAGCGGAAGGTCTGGGGCGCACCCACCACCAGGCCTGTCATGCGGACCGGGTGCACCGTCATGCTGGCAGTGGGCGTGATAAAGGAGCGCTTGGTGCACACGGCCAGCGGAATGCCGATGGAATGGCCGCCCCCCAGGACCAGAGAGACCGTGGGTTTCTTCATCCCGGCAATCATCTCCGCGATGGCAAGCCCTGCTTCAATGTCGCCGCCCACCGTATTGAGCAAAAGCAGCAGCCCATCCACATCGTCGCTCTCCTCGATTCCGGCAAGCAGGGGCAAGACATGCTCATATTTGGTGGTTTTCACCGTTTCCGGCGCTACCTGGTGGCCCTCGATCTGGCCGATGATGGTAAGCGTGTAAATACTTCCTTTTTCCGAGCGGGTCATGTCGGAGCCCAGGTCAACGATTTGACTGCGCTCCTCTTTTTTCAGGTCCGCGTTTTTCTCCGTTTCCATTTCATTGCCTCCTTTTTTCATAGGATAACCAAAAGAAAACAATCAATTCCCTATTGCAAAAGTTTTAAAATGCGGATATAATGGGTTGCGGTGATTCTATGTCAGCAAAAACAAATGCCATCCGCCTGGTAGAAAAGGCGGGAATTCCTTATTTGGAAAAATTCTACGAATATTCCGAGGAGGATCTAAGCGGCAATCATGCAGCCCAGGTCCTGGGGCTGCCAGAGGAGCAGGTCTTCAAGACCCTGGTCGCCCGGGGGGAACGGACCGGCATCAATGTTTTCTGTATTCCCGTGTGCTGCGAGCTGGATCTGAAAAAGGCCGCCAAGGCTGCGGGGGACAAAAATATGGAACTGATCCATGTAAAAGAGCTTCTGGGCCTTACGGGCTACATCCGGGGCGGCTGCAGCCCGGTGGGGATGAAGAAAAAATACCCGACTTTTCTGGACGAGCTGTGCCTGCTGTGTGATGAGATCGCGCTCTCCGCAGGAGAACGGGGCCACCAGATGATCGTTCCTCCGGAACCCATTGCCGCCATGATTGATGCTAAGATCGTGGATTTAACCAAATAAAGCGCAACAAAGAAAGGAAAATACGCAATGCATTACGAGTATACCACCAAAGGCACCTGCTCCCGGACGATTCTCTTCGACCTGGAGGACGGCAAGGTCCACAACGTGCAATTCGTCGGCGGCTGCAACGGCAACCTGAAGGGCATCGGCGCTCTGGTTGAAGGCATGAAGGCCGAGGACGTCATCGACCGGGTAGCCGGTATCCAGTGCGGCATGAAGAGCACCTCCTGCCCCGATCAGCTGTCTGTTGCTCTGAAGCAGGCTCTGGCTGAGGCAAAGTGAAAAGCGCCCCATGGAAGCAAAGGCTGCATTCCATGGGGCATTTCTTTACTTTTTGCGTTTTTTGGCGTGCTGCGGCTTATAGGACAGCATATGCCGGATACCAATTGCAAGGGCCACCGCCGCAACACCGAGCACCCAGGGAATCCACGCCTTCGAGTGCTTCCCTTCCGATTCCGGCTCGGTCTCGGGAAGGGTTTCCGGGGCGGTTTCTGGAATGGTTTCCGGCTCCGTCTCCGGCTGGGTGGTCAGGGGCTGGGTTTCGGGTTCGGTCTGCGGCTGGGTCTCCGGCTCTGTCTCGGGTTCCGGCTCCGGCTCCGGAAGAACAGGGTCTTCCCGGGTCTGTTCTGCACCGCAGATGTCGCAGATGCCGATGCTCTTACCGCTCTGCTCTGTGGTGGCGGGCGTTACCACCGTCCAGGTGCTGACGCTGTGCACACACAGCTGATAGTCGTCCCGGTAGGTATATCCGCAGCCCTGGCAGACGTATTCCGTGTAGCCGAAATGGGTGCAGTCCGAGGGCACGACGGTCTGCTGGTAATCGGGCTCGTCGCAGGTCTCCGGCCGAAGCTCTCTGGTATAGTCCGAGGTCTCGTTCCTTTGCAGGCTGCCCTCATTGCCGGTAATGCGATAGTTATAGTTGACGCTCGTCATGAGCTCGCCATAGACCTTCCCGCAGTAGGCCCGGCGGCTTTTGTTGTGTTCAAAAAAGCTGATCTTGGCATCGATAGAGTTGTCCGTAAGCATGGCGGAATGGCCCATACCGATGGGATACTGCATCAGCATTCCCACAACGCCGCCGCTGTGGACATAGCCGTGCTCCGAAATATAGGCGTCCAGTCGAATGGTGCAGCCCGTCGTTGTCATGAATCCGGTGGCATAGGCGCCGCCCAGGAACTGTTCGTCCATGGTGCTCTCGTCCGTATCCACGCAGATCAACGTCATGTCTGTGGTACAGCTCACAATATCGCCAACGCCGTAGCCCACAAAGCCGCCCAGTCCGAACATTCCGTTGTAGGCTCGCAGCTCCAGCCGACCGGAGACAGTGCAGTTTTCAATGGTGCTGTCCATGCAGTAGCCCGCTATGGGACCGGCCAGGCAGGGCTGGGCCGTTTCAATGCACCCGCGGACGTTTACCAGATTCAGATTCTGAATTCTGGCATTTTGCAGCGTAGAGAACAGACCGCAATACACCGCGTCATATTCCTTTTGATTGCCGTCCAGCGCCGTTATGATCTCTGCCCCGGGCTCAGACAGTGTCAGGTTCAGAATGCTGTGGCCGTTTCCGTCCAGAGTGCCGGAAAACGCAAAGGGCATCCATTCTTCCCCTGCCATATCCAGGTCCTCTGCCAGAATATAGTCCCCATTCGGCTCCTGGGCCATGGCAGACAGGTCCTGGGGCGTATGGATCTGTATGGCCTCTGCCGCTGCTGCCGTCGGCTCCGGTTCGGTCTCCTCAGCCCAGACCGGCACCAGGAGCATCCAAAGCAGCAACGTGAAAGAAATAATTTTCCGCATGGTGCATCCTCTCTTTTTGCCAATGGCATAGCCATCAGCCTTTTCTTCCTATCATAGCAAATTCTGAGGTTGGACGCAACAGGAAAAATCGAAATTCCATCAGGGCTGCACTTCCTGCTCCTGCTGGACATCTGCAAAAGCGGAGTACATGGGTTCCACGTCTTTTCCGCAGATCCGGCGATCCACGAAATTCCTGGTGATTTTCCGCACCAGACCGCTGAGGGCCACAACGCCGATCAGGTTGGGAATGGCCATAAGGCCGTTGAAGGTATCGCTGAGGTCCCAGGCCAGATCCAGCTGCATGGTTGCACCGACAATGGTGAAAAGGACAAAGACGATTTTATAGAAAATCGTGGCCTTGGTGCCGAAGAGATATTCAAATGCCTTGGTGCCGTAGTGGCTCCAGCCCAGCACCGTGGAGAAGGCAAAAAGCAAAATGGCAATGGCAATAAAGGCGCTGCCGAAGCCGCCGAAATGGAGACTGAAGGCCTCAGCCACCATGGCGGTTTTCTCCATAGAGGTCAAAACCGCACCGGTATTCAGGTCCACGAGGCCGCTGGTGAGGACCACCAGGGCAGTCAGGGTGCACACCACCAGGGTGTCGGCAAACACCTCAAAAATGCCCCACATTCCCTGGGCCACAGGCTCTTTCACATTGGAGCTGGAATGGACCATGACGCTGGAGCCGAGACCTGCTTCATTGGAAAACACGCCCCGCTTCATGCCCCAGGTCACAGCCGCCTTTACCCCGCTGCCCACAATGCCGCCGCCGACGGCCTTCATAGCAAAGGCACCCTTGAAGATGGAAGCGAAAGCCGGCAGGATGCTCCGGTAATTCATAGCAACGATGGCCAATGCTCCAACGACATACAGCAGCGCCATAACCGGTACCAGCTTTTCCGTGACTGCCGCAATGCGCTTCAGGCCTCCCACGACGACCAAAGCTGCAACGGCCATCAGGAACACGCCCGTGACCCAGTTGGGAATGGAGAAAACCGCCCGCATGTTGGTGGCAATGGAATTGATCTGTCCCATATTGCCAATGCCGAAGCTGGCGAAAATGCAGAATATACTGAACAGCAGCCCCAGGACTTTGCCCAGCTGCTTACAGCCCCGGAAGCTGCCCAGGCCGTCCCGCAGATAGTACATGGCCCCGCCGGACCACTCCCCTGCGGCATTCTTCCGGCGGTAGTAGATGCCCAGAACGTTCTCGGAGAAGTTCGTCATCATGCCGAAAACGGCCACGATCCACATCCAGAAAATGGCCCCGGGACCGCCTGCAGCAATGGCTGCAGCAACACCTGCGATGTTGCCTGTACCGATGGTGGCGGCCAGAGCGGTGCAAAGGCTCTGGAACTGGCTGATAGACCGGTCCTCCTTGGCAGTATGGGCCGTTACGTGCTTGTTTTTGAAAATGGCGCCAACGGTATGCGCCATCCAGAACCGGAAATGGCTCAGCTGAAAGCCCTTGGTCAAAACCGTCATCAGAATGCCGGTGCCCACCAGCAGCACCAGCATGGGCAGGCCCCAGACAAAGTTGTTGACCTTTCCGTTGACCATGGCTACAATATCCCGCAGTCCGTTCATAAAATGTATCCTCCCTTTTCTCAAAAAACAGGAATACCCGCAAAGGGGTATTCCTGCCAAAAGTTCAGATACACCGCGCAAGAAGCGCAGCTGAAATGAAAAAGCTCTGTCCTTTTGCCTGAGAGATTCGGTGATAAACACCCCTTGCACCTTCGGCCTCTGATCCATTCAGATGTCTCCAGAGTGCGATCCACCGGCGGTCCCGCTGCCCTGCGGCAGCACCTGAGAGTGTTACTCCTTCGGTCGGACAAAAGCCCTGTTTTCCGTCAGCTTCCTATCGCACGATATTCAGTTTTTCGTTGGGGCCATCATAGCATACACTTTCCAGAAATGCAAGTTTCATTTTTCCAAACTGCATTTCCGGGAAAGATTTTGTAGGATTTTCCAGCCGAAACAGCCATTGTGTTTCTCACCTTGTGAAATCCGACTGAAAATTATTTCAGCTTTTTTCCGTCCCGGAAGGCATGACCGACGGTGTCGCCCAGCTTTCGGTAGGTCTGCTGCACGGGGTCGAAGACGATGGGCTCCAGCTTGTCCGGATCGATCTTTCCGCTTTCGTCCAGAATGGCTTCCTCAGCGCTGACGTTGACAATCCGGCCCACCATCCGTCCGGTACTGGGGTCATAGCTCACAAGCTCGCATTCCAACGCCATGGGCAGCTCCTGAATGAGGGGCGCGTCCACCTGGCTGGCCTTTTCAGCATGGAAACCAGCCCGCTGGAATTTATTCGGTACCTGGTTGCCGCTGACAAGTCCCACATAGTCGCAGGCAACGACCTGGGAAGCTGTAGCCATGCTGATGGTGAAGGCCTTTCTTGCAAGGATATTCTTTACCGTCTTGTGGCTGGCGCTGAGGCAGATGGAAACCTCCGCAGTGTCGCTGATGCCGCCCCAGGCGGCGTTCATCGCATCCGGATTTCCCGCCTCGTCATAGGCTGCAATGATGAATACAGGCTGCGGGTAGCTCCAGGGCTTTGCTCCAAAATTCTTTCGCATGGAAAGCTCCTCCTTATATTTGGTCTATTTTTATTATAGCATTTTTTGTCAACCAGGAAAAGCCCCGGCAGATCGCTCTGCCGGGGTAAACTTATTCGCTTTCTTCCTCACCGTAGCCGTCGGTCAGTGCAGTAGCAGAAGCTTCGGAGAGCTCGCGGCCCTCCATCAGGTCTGCAAACTGGGCGCCGGTCATGGTCTCGTGCTCCATGAGGTAAGCAACCACCTGCTGCAGCTTGTCGCCGTCCTTTTCCAGAATGGCCTTGCAGTCGTCATAGGCCTGATCGATCAGGGCTTTGACCTCTTCGTCAATAGTCCCTGCTACCTTTTCGGAATAGCTCTTGGTGTTCTGGTAGTCCCGGCCGATGAAGACCTCGCCGTCATCCAGATAGGACACGGTACCCAGCTTCTCGCACATGCCGTAGCGGGCCACCATATCCTTGGCAAGCTTGGTTGCCCGGTCAATGTCGTTGGAAGCGCCCACGGAGATATCCCCCACATACAGCGCCTCGGCCACTCTTCCACCCAGCAGCCCCACGATCTGTTCGTACATCTCGTTCCGGGTCAGGTTGGAGGAATCGTCCTTGGGCAGGTACCAGGTGGCACCCAGGCTTCTGCCCCGGGGCACAATGGAGATCTGCCGCACCGGATCATGAGAGGGCAGCCTGTACATGGCCACGGCGTGGCCGGCCTCGTGGATAGCTGTGGTTTTCAGGTCCCGGCGGGACTGGACGTGGCTCTTCTTGGCAGGACCGGCTACGATCTTCATCAAAGCCTCGTTGATGTCCTCCATGTTCAGCACAGGGCGATTCTCCCGGGCGGCCAGAATGGCAGCCTCGTTTAGGAGGTTGCTCAGGTCAGCGCCGGTAAAGCCGGAGGTTGCCCGGGCAACGGTGCGCAGATTGACGGAGTCATCCAGCTTTTTGTCCTTGGCGTGGACTTTCAGAATCTCCTCCCGGCCCTTCACATCCGGGGCGTTGACCTGGATCTGCCGGTCAAACCGTCCGGGCCGCAGCAGAGCGGGGTCAAGAATGTCGGGGCGGTTGGTGGCCGCCAGGACGATGATGCCCTCAGTATGGCCGAAGCCGTCCATTTCCACCAGCAGCTGGTTCAGAGTCTGCTCCTTTTCGTCATGGCCGCCGCCCAGGCCGGTGCCGCGCTTGCGGCCCACGGCATCGATCTCATCGATAAAGATAATGGCGGGAGCAACCTTCTTTGCCTGCTCAAACAGGTCCCGGACACGGCTTGCGCCTACGCCTACATACATCTCTACAAAGTCAGATCCGGAAATGGAGAGAAACTGCACGCCTGCCTCGCCGGCAACTGCCCGGGCGAGCAATGTCTTGCCGGTGCCCGGAGGGCCTACCAGAAGAATACCGTGAGGGATGCGGGCACCGATCTGGGTGAATTTCTGGGGATTGCGCAGAAAGTCTACGATCTCCTCCAGCTCCTCCTTCTCCTCGTCCGCACCGGCCACGTCGTCAAAGGTCACTTTTTTCCCGTCCGGAACACCCAGGACTGTTCTGGCTTTGCCGAAATTGGCCATGGGATTGCTGCCGTTCATGCGGCCCATGAGCACGGTCCACAGAATCAGCAACACCGCACCGACGATCAGCAGCGGCAGGATAATGTCGTAGACGGAAAAGCTCTTGGCGGGGATGAAATCATAGCTTTCCAGAATGCCCTTTTCGTGCTGCTCCTGGAAAAGCTCCTCCATGTCGCTGCGGAACAGCTCCGGCTGGGCCAGATTCGTCTTGATCTGCGTGCGTCCGTTTACCGGCTCGCGAAGCTCCAGAGTGATGGTATTGTCGTTCACTACAAAGCTCTTGACCTGCTCCTGCTGGAACAGCTCGATGACCTGGGAATAGGGCATGGAGCTGCTGCTGCCGCTCATCAGGCCGCTGGCCCAGGAGAGGATCAGAAACAGGACCACCAGATACAGAATTGTCGGGATGAATTTACGATAATTCAATGCTTCAAAAACTCCTTATTTCTCCGCTCAGGCCCCATAGGCTTCAGGCTTCAGAACACCGATATAGGGCAGATTGCGGTAATGCTCGTTATAATCCAGGCCGTAGCCAACCACGAACTCATTGGGCACGGTGTAGCCGACATAGTCGGGTTTCAGGGTGATGCCGGGCTTCCGGCGCTCGGGCTTATCCAGGAAGGTGCAGATTTTCAGGGATGCAGGCTCCTTGGACAGCAGGTGCCTGTAGGTAAAGTTCAGAGAGCTGCCGGTGTCGTAAATATCCTCCAGGATCAGCACATGGCGGCCCTTGATGTCGGAGCCGATGTCCCGCTTGACCATCATATTGCCGGTGGAGGTGGTGCCCTCATAGGAGGAAATCCACATGAAATCCATCTGACAGGGCGTCTTGATCTGCCGGATCATATCGGCGTAGAAGACGACAACGCCTTTCAGCACGCCTACAATGATGGGGTCTTTGTCCCGGTAATCACGGGTCAGTTCTTCGCCGAGCTCCTGAATCCGCTGACGGATCTGCTCCTCGGTAATCAGGACCTTCAAAATATCTTTTTCCATAATGTGACCTCCGTTTATTCCTCTATGAGCGTGATCCGCACTGCGGGGAGAGAATCGGGGTGGAAGCGTATATCCGTTCCGATTCCAAAAACCGCCAGAACCCCTCGGTCGTCTGCCAGCACAGGCACAGCTGCGCGCTGCGATGCGGGGATCTTGCGGTCAATATACATCTTTTTCAGGCTCCTGGTTCCGCCGGGGAGCCGCATGGTGTCGCCGCTGCGGCGGCTGCGAACGATCAGTGCCCCTACGGGGCAAACGAGCACGCTGTCGGGCCGTTCCTCCAAATCAGTGGCGTATTCGCTTACAAAACGCTTTCCGCCAATACAGGTCTCTCCCGGAACGGACAGCCGGGTCTCCGGCAATTCCGGGGCACATTCCAGCCGGACTAGGCGGTCGTACTGCCGCCCAATGGTTACTCCGCCGGGGAACTGCATAGCGGCGGAAGGGCTCCAGTGGTACAGCAGCTGCTCTGCCTGCAAAATATGAATCTGTTCCGGCTCCCGAACACCCTGGGCTCTCAAAAAACGTTCCAGCGCTCGCCTGCGCAGGGCCGGCTCCATGGCCTTCAACCGAGAAACATCCGGCACTTGCTCCTCCGGAATCATCGCCTGGAGGCAGGCTTCATCCTGCCGAAGCAGCAGAGTCATTGCAGACAGATTCTCACCGATGCGGGGGTTCTCCGCGCGCATCAGGGGCAGAATGCCGTGCCGAATCCGGTTGCGCAGAAAATCGTCTGTTCCGTTGGAGCTGTCCTCCACGTGGGGCAGGGCGTACTCCTCCAGAAACGCCTCCACATCATCCCGGGTGACCGTGAGCATGGGCCGGATCACATTTCCGCTGACGGGCGCAATGGCCCCCAGGCCTTTCAGCCCCGTGCCCCGAATCAGGCGCATGAGCACCGTCTCGGCATTGTCATCGGCGGTGTGGGCGGTGGCAACCTTTCCGGGAAGACTCCGCAAAAACGTGTACCGGGCATCCCGGGCCGCCGCTTCCAGTCCCTTTTTGCCGGGGACGATCCGGCCGGAGCCCAGATGCAAAGGAATATCGTAGCGCCCGCAGAAATCCGTCACAAAGGCCTCGTCCCGGTCGGATTCGGCACCGCGCAGATGGTGATTGAAGTGAGCAGCTTCCAGGGTAATTCCCAGCTCATCCCGCAGCAGATACAGCGCAAACAGCATTGCCACGGAATCCGCGCCGCCGGAGACCGCCGCAATTACGCTGTCTCCGGGGGAAAGAAGCGCCTGCTCTTTCAAAAAGGCGCGCAATTTATTCAGCATGCTTCCACTCCCGGTCCGCAAAGGACTGATACTGGCCAACCCACTGGAGCTTTACCGTGCCGGTTTCCCCGTGACGGTTCTTTGCAACGATGCATTCCGCCGTGCCGGTTTCCTCGGTGTTTGGATTATAATACTCATCCCGATACAGGAACATGACGGAGTCTGCGTCCTGCTCGATAGCGCCGGATTCCCGAAGATCCGACAGAATGGGCCGCTTATCCGTTCGGCTTTCCACCGCACGGGACAGCTGGCTCAGACAGATCACAGGCACATTGAGTTCCTTTGCCATAATTTTCAGGGAGCGGGAAATTTCTCCGACGACGACCACACGGTTTTCGTTGTTCTTCCCGTAGCCGGAGCCCTGCATCAGCTGCAAATAGTCGATAATGATGAGGCCCAGATTGTCCAGGCGGCGGCATTTGGCATTGATATCGGCCACAGTAATGGTGGGGTTGTCGTCGATGCGGATGTCCATCCGGCCCAAATCCGAGGCACCCATGCAAATCTTGTTCCACTCGTCCTCGCTGAGCTTGCCGGTGGACAGCTTCTGCATTTCTACATAGCTTTTGTTCGCCAGCATACGCATGGCAAGCTGCTCTCTGGACATTTCCAGGTTGAAGATGGCCACGGTTTTGTTGTACTTGTCTGCCACGTTTACCCCGATATTCAGGGCAAAGGCAGACTTACCCATGGCGGGTCTGGCGGCAATCAAAAGAAGATCGGACTTATTCAGACCGTTGATCTTGGTGTCCAGGTCCCGCAGGCCGGTGGACATACCCGCAATGGCGGAATCGGATTTGGACAGCTCGTTCAGGTGGTCAAACACCCGGTGCATGGTGGTTCCGATGGGCTCCAGGCTGTCTCCCCGCTCGCCCTTGCGCAGAGCGTAGATTTTTTTCTCGGCGGATTCCAGGATCTCCCCTGCCGTGCCGGTCTGGTCATAGACCATCTCGGAGATATCGCCAGCTGCCTGCCCCAGGCCCCGCAGCATGGCCTTTTCCTGGACGATGTTCGCATATCGGACGGCATTGGCAGCTGTTGGGGTGATTTCCATAAGCTGCATGATGTAGTCCCGGGAATTGTCGTGATAGTAGCCAAGCTCCTTCAGCTTATCCAGGATGGTGATGGGGTCGATGGTCTCCGAGAAATTGAACATGGTATAGACCGTTTCGTAAATCTCCCGGTTCTGCTCTTGGTAGAAATCCTCCGGCTTGAGAATGCCGATGATGTCGGTAATGCAGCGGCTGTCGATGAGAATAGAGCCGAGAACGGCCTGCTCCGCCTCAAGGGACTGGGGCTGCTGCCTGGCCATCAATTCTTCATCCATGGTCTGCCTCCTTTGGATATGGGGTTTCTCAGATTTCCTCGATCTTTACCGTCAGAGGAGCGGTGATCTCATAGCCAAGCTTGCAGGTCACAGTGTAGGTGCCCACATTCTTAATAGCATCTGTGATAACGATCTTCCGCTTGTCCAGGGCAATGCCGGTTTTGGCCTTCAAGGCATCTGCAATCTCCTGATTGGTGACGGAACCGAAGAGCCGACCGTTTCCGCCGCCCTTGGCATTCACGACCACGGTCATCTCACGCAGCTTCTTGGATACTTCCATCGCCTCGGCTTTTTCCTTGGCAATGCGCTCCTGGGTGGCTTTATCGTTCATACGCATGGTGTTCACCGCATCGGCAGTGGCTTCAATGGCGATCTTTCTGGGCAGCATATAGTTCCGGGCGTAGCCGTCGGAAACCTCCAGCATCTGGCCCTTCTTGCCCTTTCCACGAACATCCTGCAGCAAAATAACTTTCATACTTCTTATCTCCTTATTCTTCATAGAAAGCGTCGATCGACGCGATCAGTTTATCCAGTGCATCCTTTACGCTGACGCCCTGCATCTGTGCCCCGGCTGTGGCAGCGTTGCCGCCGCCGCCCAGAGGCTCCAAAATCATCTGCACATTGGCCGTGCCAATGCTGCGGGCGGAAATAATAGTCACGTCTCCATCGGGATACAGGACGAAGGAGGCGGTGATACCGGAAATGTTCAGCAGCTCGTCCGCAGCCTGAGCGGCGAGAATGCGGTTGGTGGTCTGCTCCAGGGCTGCAATGGCCAGATCATCCCGGTAGAGCTTGGCTTCCTTGATGATCTGGTACTTTTCCAGAGTATCGTGGAAATCGTTCTGGAGCAGCAGCTTGACCTCTGTGGTATCCGCGCCCATGCGGCGCAGAACGGCAGCGGCCTCGAAGGTCCGCTCACCGGTGCGGACATTGAAGAATTTCGTATCCAGGCAGATGCCGGCCATCAGGCTTTTGGCCTCGATGGGCAGAACATCCCGGCTCTCCACGGCATAGCTTACAAGCTCCGTTACCAGCTCAGAGGCAGAAGAGGCATAGGTCTCGTGGAGGTTGACCACAACGGGATTGATGTAGTCCGCAGCCCGCCGATGGTGGTCTACAACGCAGACCTTAGAGATGGCCTCCAGCAGGGGCTGGAACTCCACCTGATCCGGTCGGTTGGTATCCACCACGATCAGGATGCTCTTGTTGTCGCAGTCCAGCAGCGCGTCCTGTCCGGAAACGAACACATCCCGGTACTCCGGCACGTTCCGCAGCTCGTCCAAAAGCCTCGGGCAGGCGTTGTTATTCACATCGATGACAATGCTCGCCTTCTTGCCCTTCTTGCGGCACAGGCAATTGATGCCAACCGCCGCGCCAAGGGAATCCAGGTCCGCATTCCTGTGACCCATGATGAATACATGGTCACTCTGGGCAATGAGCTCCATGATGGAATTGGCCGTTACCCGGGACCGGACCTTGCTGCGGTACTCAGTCTCCTTGCTGCGGCCGCCATAGAAATCAAAATTGAACCGGTCCTTGATGACTGCCTGGTCGCCGCCCCGACTCAGAGCCATTTCAATGCTCAGGGCGGCAAAGCTGTAGCCCTCTTCAAAGTCGGCCCCGTCCACACCCAAGCCAATGGAAATGGAAGCCGCCAGGCCGGAGGGGCTCTGAATTTTGTGGATTTTCTCCAGCAGGGAGAATTTGTCTGCCTTTGCCCGGTCCAGGTCCCGTTTTTCAAAGATGAACAGGAATCGGTTCCGCTCCAGCCGACGCAGCAGCCCTCTGTATTCCTCGGTCCACTGGGTAATGGCCTCATTCAGGCTGGCGTTGAGCTTGGAAATGGCCCCTTCCGTCAGATTTTGAGTCATCTCCTCGTAGTTATCGATCAAAATGATGGCAATCACCGGGCGGGAACGAATATATTCATCCCTGACCTGGTACATTTCCGTCAAATCGCTGAGATACAGCACGCCCAAGCGGCTGCCGGCTCCCCGCAGGATGCTGCCGTATACCCGGTAGCGGCGGCCATCCAGTGTCACGTCCTGGGGGGCCTCACTCTTGCCGTTGTAGAGGAATTCCAGAGACGCCCCGGGAAGCACATCCTCCAGCTTTTCATCCACCATGGCTTTCAGGCCGCCGGTAAGCTTGGAAAAGCGGTAATTTTCCCAGACCACGCTGCCGTCTTCCATACGGACCATCAGCGCAGGCAGCGGACCTTCTCCCTTGCTGACGCTCTCCAGGGAATCAGGGTCGGACTGTAAATATTGCTCTAAATTGCGCTTGCGGGCTCTTCGCTCTACCAGGTAGAAAGCCAGGGTCAGCAGCGCAACCGCCAGCTCTCCCACCCCAAGCCACACATACCCCGTCAGAAAGGACAGGGCACAGAAGCAGAACAGAATGAAAAAATAGATCCCTTTCCCGGGCTTCAGCAAACGCTCCAGCTTTTTGTCCATGGGGGCTCCTTTCTGCCTTTGGGTGCAGGCAACGTACATAGGTTCATTTATTATAGCAAAAAAACGTTCCGGGCGCAACTGTTTTTCTGATCAATTTCGCCGTAAAAAAATGTTTACGAAAATAAATGTATACTTTTGGGCAAAGCTGTGCTATACTATAGGACGAATTGCGCGGGTAGGCAGACCCGGCAGACAAATATAGATCGGCACAAAATGCCGCTGTGAAAAGCAGATTTCCGTTTCCGCCCCGCAAACGCCCATGGGCACACAGGCGACGGCGCATGGAGTTTTATGCTGCTTTTCCGATATATATGTGGGCGCTGCCCGGAAAAACGAGGCGATACAGGGCTTCCGTTTTCCGGCTCGGCCGCTTTGTTTGCTATGTAATTTTGGGGCAACACCGCACAATTCGCCTGCGGCAGTCAACGAATCTTTTTCACCGGCTGTGCAGTTCTAAAAGTGGGAAATACGCAAAGTATTCCTCCGCTTTTAGAACTTTCATCCGGCAAAAAATCTCTCGCTGCCTGCTCTTGCTGAATTGTGCGGTGCTGCCTTTGATGTTTTGTGATATTTGAAAGGAGATTTTATTTAAATTGGCTGAAAAACTGAAGATTATTCCCCTGGGCGGACTGGATGAGATCGGTAAAAATATTACCGTTTTGGAATATGGCAAGGATATGATCGTGGTAGACTGCGGCGTAGGCTTCCCGGAAGAGGATATGTACGGTGTGGATCTGGTGATCCCTGACTTTTCCTACCTGGTCGCCAATCAAAAAAAGCTGCGAGGTATGTTCATCACCCACGGCCATGAAGACCATATCGGCTCCATCCCCTACTGCATGAAGCAGGTCAACTGCCCCATTCACGGCACCGCCATGACCAACGGTCTGATTAAACTAAAGCTGGAAGAGCATCGGCTCGCCGACTCCGTGAAGCTCATTACCCACAAGCCCGGCGACGTGGTCAAGGCAGGCTGCTTCAGCGTGGAATTCATCCATGTGAACCACTCCATTGCGGATGCCGTGGCCTTTGCCATTAAGACCCCTGTGGGCACTGTGGTCATGACCGGTGACTTTAAGATCGACCCCACCTCTGCCGACGGCATGATGAATCTGGCCCGGCTTGGAGAACTGGGCAATCAGGGCGTTCTGGCTCTGCTGGCCGACTCTACCAATGTAGAGCGCCAGGGCTATACCCCCAGCGAAAACGTGGTGGCCGAGAGCCTGGACCGGCAGTTCCGCAACTGCGACCAGCGGATCATCATCACCACCTTTGCCTCCAATATGCACCGCATTCAGAGCGTCATCTCCACGGCCCAGCGCTATGGCCGGAAGGTGGCCGTCACCGGCCGCAGCATGGAAAATATGCTCAAGGTCGCTCAGGAGCTTGGCTATCTGAAGGTGAAGCAGGGCACCATTGTGGACCTGAACACCATTAAGAGCATTCCTAAGAACAAGCTGGTCATCGTCTCCACCGGTTCCCAGGGTGAGAATATGTCCGCACTGTACCGCATGGCATTCTCCACCCACAAGCAGGTGGACATCACCTCCGGCGATCGGATCATCATCTCCGCCTCTGCCATTCCCGGCAACGAAAAGGCCATTTCCAGGATCATCAACGAGCTGTACCGCAAGGGCGCAGACGTGGTCTATGAAAAGAGCGAGGGCCTCCACGTTTCCGGCCATGCCTGCCAGGAGGAGCTGAAGATCGTTCACGCCCTGGTAAAGCCCCGGTTCTTTATCCCCCTCCACGGTGAGCAGCGGCATTTGCAGATCCATGCCAAGCTGGCTCAGTCCATGGGTATGAACCCCCGGAACATCCACATCGGTGAAATCGGCACCGTGTTCGAATTCACCGGCAAATCCTGCAAGGTCAATGGCTCTGTTCCCGCCGGAAAGGTCTTTGTGGACGGAACCGGCGTGGGTGATGTGGGCAGCGTGGTGCTGCGGGACCGGAAGCATCTGGCCCAGGACGGTATGATCGTTGTGTGCGTAAACCTGAGCAGCCAGGACGGCAGCGTGGTCTCCGGCCCGGACATCATCACCCGGGGCTTCATCTATGTGAAGGAATCCGAGGATCTGATGGAAGAGCTAAAGCAGGTGGCCATGGAGGCCATCGACCGCTGCCAGCGCAAGCGTGTCCGGGATTGGTCCGCCATTAAGTCCGCCATCAAGAACGACATCAGCGGCTACCTCTTCAAGACCACCAAGCGCAATCCCATGATCCTGCCTGTTATCATGGAAATCTAATGCTATACGAAGGGGCTGCTGCAAGCGACATTTGCGGCAGCCCTTTTTATGAGGTACTATGGAATACTATTTTGCCCCCATGGAGGGGCTGACCGACAGCGTCTACCGCCGTTTGCACCACAAGTTTTTTTCGGGCGTAGATAAATACTATATGCCCTTCTTCTCCCCCACTGTCCACCGCAGCCTGACGGAGCGGGAGGCCCGGGAGCTACCTCTGGCAGACAGCGAAAGCTTCACCGCCGTACCCCAGCTGCTGACCAAAAGCGCAGAGGATTTTCTCTGGGCGGCCCGGCAGTGCGCAGACAGAGGCTATGGCGAAGTCAATCTGAATCTGGGCTGCCCTTCGGGGACGGTGTTTTCCAAAGGAAAGGGCTCCGGAATGCTGCGTGACCCGGACGGCCTGGAAAGATTTCTGGATGCAATTTTCGCATCGTCCCCCCTGCCCATCTCTCTGAAAACCCGGCTGGGAGTGGAAGACTCCGAAGAATTCGAAAGGCTTCTGGAAATCTACAACCGCTATCCCGTTTCCCTGCTGATCGTCCACCCCCGGGTACGAAAGGCATTCTATACGGGAGACGTGGATATGGCCTCTTTTGAAACGGCTCTGGTCAAAAGCAAAAACCCGGTTTGCTACAATGGCAATCTGTGCACGCGGGAGGATATCCGTTCCTTTTCCGATAGCCATCCGGCAGTCCGGCAGATCATGCTGGGCCGTGGGCTGATCGGCGACCCGGGAATGCTGTGCCCCAAGGGAACGGATGCCAAACAATTGCAGGCGTTTTACGACGGGCTGCTGGAGCAGTACACCTGCCTGTTTGGCGGCTCCCGGAACGCCATGTTCCGGCTGAAAGAGAACTGGCGCTACCTGCTGTGCCGCTTTGATGGAGCCGAAAAGCTGGGCAAGCGTTTGAAAAAGGCCACAGATGTGGCAGAATACCGCAGCATTACCCATGAAATATTCCAAAATTGTCCAATGAAACCTGCTTTGGAGCCGGATTGGTAGCAAAACGCCGCACACAGCCTTTGGAAAGGCACTGTGTGCGGCACTTTTTGGCTTGGGGTAGCACAACACAATTCGTCTGCGGCTCCTGCCGAATTATGCGGTGTTGCCTTAGTAAAACAGCAAATCGGAGTAAGTGGGATAGGGCCAGTAAGCCTTGGCGGTGTTTTTTTCCAGAATGTCCGCCTGGGTACGAAGCTCCTGCATCAGAGGAACTATGACACCGTGGCAGTGGTCCGCAGCCTGCTCCTCATCGGCGGGGATGCGGTTTAAGGCCTCTTTCAGCCGCTCTACACAGTCATAGGCGGCATCGCAGGCACCGGAGAGCTTCTGAATCAGGGCCATCTCGCCCCGGCAGGATACACCCAGGCTCTTTTTGGAGGCTACACCGCCGCAGAGGGCGTCCGTATAGCCCATGGCAGCGGGCAGGATCTGCTGCACGGCCATGTCCACCATGGTCCGGGCTTCGATATTGATCTTCTTCCGGTAGTCATCCAGGTAGATTGCGTGGCGGGCCCGGAATTCCGTTTCCGTAAACACGCCGTGGCGGGTGACCAGCTCGATGTTCTTCGGCAGCAGATAGGCCTTCATGGCCTCGGCAGTGGATGGCAGGTTGCTCAAGCCTCTTCTTGCGGCCTCCTGCTTCCATTCCTCGGAATAGCCATTGCCATCGAAGATGATGCGCCGGTGGTCCGTCAGGGCCTTGCAAACCAGCTTTTGCAGGGTAGCTTCAAAATCCTCGGCCTTTTCCAGCTCATCGGCAAAGCGGCCCAGCTCCTCGGCCATAATGGTATTCAGGGCGATATTGGGACCGGCGATGGACTGGGAGGAGCCCAGCATACGCAGCTCGAACTTGTTGCCAGTGAAGGCCAAGGGGCTGGTACGGTTGCGATCCGTGGTGTCCTTGGGAATGGCGGGCATCACGTCCACGCCAATGCGCAGCAGGCTTTTTTCCGGCTCTGTGTAGTTGGTCCCATTGATGATGGACTTGACCACGGCATTCAGCTCATCGCCCAGGAAGATGGAAACGATGGCAGGAGGCGCTTCGTTGGCGCCCAAGCGGGTATCGTTGCTGGCAGAGGCCACTGTGCAGCGCAGAAACTCCTGGTATTCATCAATGCCCTGGATAAAGGCTGCCAGGAAAACCAGGAATTGAGCGTTCTGCCGTGGGGTTTTCCCGGGACTGAACAGATTCTTGCCAGAATCCGTAGAAAGGGACCAGTTGTTGTGCTTGCCGCTGCCGTTGACCCCGGCAAAGGGCTTTTCGTGGAGCAGGCATACCAGATTGTGCTTGGCAGCGCACTTTTTCATGGTACGCATAATGAGCTGGTTGTCATCGCAGGCCTTGTTTGCATCCGTGTAAATGGGAGCAAGCTCATGCTGGCAGGGTGCGCCCTCGTTGTGCTTTGTTTTGGAGAGAATGCCCAGCCGCCACAGCTGCTCATCCAGGTCCTGCATGAATTCGGATACCCGGGTACGGATGGCGGCGAAATAGTGGTCGTCCAGCTCCTGTCCCTTGGGCGCGGCTGCGCCAAAAAGGGTTCGGCCCGTCAGGCGCAGATCTTCCCGCTGGGCGTACAGGTCCTTGGGCAGAAGGAAATACTCCTGCTCAGCGCCCACGCAGGTAATGATCCGGTGGGTTCCCGTGTCGCCAAAGAGCCGCAGAATGCGGATGGCTTCCCGGGAAACCTCCTCCAGAGAGCGCAGCAGCGGGGTCTTCTTGTCCAGAGAATCACCGGTATAGGAGAAAAACATGGTGGGAATATACAGGCTGCCGTCCTTGACAAAGGCGCAGGCCGTGGGGTCCCAGGCGGTGTAGCCTCGGGCCTCGAAGGTTGCCCGCAGACCGCCCGAGGGGAATGAGGAGGCATCCGGTTCTCCCCGGACCAGCTCCTTGCCGGAGAACTCCATGATCACCCTGCCGTCTCCGGTGGGGGAAATGAAGGAATCGTGCTTTTCCGCCGTAATGCCCGTCATGGGCTGGAACCAGTGGGTATAGTGGGTAGCGCCCTTTTCCAGGGCCCAGATCTTCATCGCCTCGGCAATCTCGTTGGCAACGTCCAGGGGCAGTGTGGAGCCGGTCTGGATGCAGTTTTCCCAGGCGCGGTAGACCTCCACAGGAAGGCGCTGCTTCATAATCGCCTCGTTGAATACATCGCTGCCGAAAATCTCGGGGACATTCAGGGTTTCAGCCATTTTTCGGAACATTCCTTTCAAAGTTGAATGTGTTTGCGCTTCTATGCTGATTGTATGACAGACTTTCCCAAAAAGCAAGGGACGAATCTGTTCAAAATCAATAATTATCCGTAGAATTCTTTGTGAAAGACGACGGCTATTGTCCCTTCATCATCTGCAGCCGCGCTCTCCGTGCGGCCTTTAAGAGACTGTTCAGGTCCGATGCCAGGTATTTTCGGATCAGCTCTGACCCGCGGAGCCGGGCCACGTAATTGATAAGGCTCTTGGGCTGTAAAACATCGTCCATGACCTCCACATCTCCTGAGGTCAGCAGATCATAGAGCATATTGACGAGGCGCACCCGGTCGTCCATATCAAAGCCCGCCAGCCAATTTTCCATGGTCAGCCGGAAAAATCGGGAATTGGCATTCAGAGCATCCATTCTTGTGATGGCGGTTCCGCAGATATCCCAGCTGAAGGGGTCGTGCTGCATAATGCCAGTCTCATGGCTTTGGACAATGATCACCGGCTCTGCCCGGTAGAGTACCACGCCGATCATGGAGCCCTGGGGCAAATAGGTGCGGATCTTCGGCAGAATGGCCTGATAGCCCGGGTCTTCCAGGAATTCCGCAGAAAAGCCGGGGCCCTCCTGATTGTAGACTTCCAGCACACGGTCACGAATTACCGGTGCGCTCTGGGACACGGCATAAACCGCCACATTGCCGCCCTTGGAGTGACCGCTGACTCGGACGGGGCCGGAATGGGTCACGAGCACATCCTGCAAATACTGCTTTGCCAGGGCCTGAGACGGGATCACGGACCGGAAGCTCATGCTCAGGTCCTCCTTCCAGCCCACCAGTGTATTGTCTGTGCCACGAAATGTGACAAACAGGCTGCCGTCATCCAGCAAAAACGTGACTCCGGCAAACTGGGTATCCTGCTCTTTTATGAACTTGGGGCGATACTCGGTTATGCGGGTATTGCCAAAGCGGACGCTCTCCCCTGCCGCCTTCAGCAGGTCCAGATCCCGCTGCGCCCGCACATAGTCCGGCGGCTCCGGATAGGAAAAGAACTCCTCCACCGCCTCCGAAAAGGGAATGGCCTCCTCCGGGTGAAACGCTGCCCGGCCCCGGAAGGGAATATAGCTCAGAGTGGAAAAAATGACAGCATCCACCTCATTGGGCGGCGAAACCGTGAAGGGTAAGTCCCCCCGCCAGCGGATGTAATCCAGCATATCTGCCATAGAAGCGAAACCTCCTTATTGCTTACCAGTATAGCATTCAGGTTTGCAGAATTCAAGGTTGACAACAGCCATACATTCAACTAAAATGTGGGCAAAAGCGCCCAAAGGCGGCCTTCTTCGCCAGACGCTTCAAAGGAGGACTTGATATGCGAACCCAAATTACACGCGCCCAGGCCCTGGCGCTGCTGCAAAAGTACAACCGGGAGCCTTTTCATATCTTCCACGGCCTGACCGTAGAGGGCACTATGCGGTATTTTGCCCGGGAAATGGGCGAAGATGAAAATTTCTGGGGCCTGGTAGGACTGCTGCACGATGTGGATTTTGAAAAATATCCCGAGCAGCACTGCCTGAAAGCGCCGGAGCTTCTTTCTGAAATCGGTGCTGAGCCGGAATTCATCCACGCTGTCTGCTCCCACGGCTACGGAATCTGCTGCGATGTAGAGCCCACGCTGCCTATGGAAAAGGTGCTGTTTGCCGCCGACGAGCTGACGGGCCTCATCGGTGCCGCCGCCCGGATGCGGCCCAGCAAGAGTGTGATGGATATGGAAGTAGCAAGCCTCAAGAAGAAATTCAAGGACAAGAAGTTCGCCGCAGGCTGCTCCCGGGATGTGATCACCCAGGGGGCCGAGCGCCTGGGCTGGACGCTGGAAGAGCTGATGGAAAAGACCATTCTCGCTATGCGCAGCTGTGAGGATAGCGTCAACGAGGAATATAAATCCATTTGCGGCTAAAAACAGTTGAGGGGTTCTGCTTTTTCTGCCGAACCCCCCAGTTTTTTTATTCAAATGTGACTTTTCCGCTGTCGGCAAAGGTTCGCGGGGTGACGATGCCGTCGAACTGGATGATGAGCCCTTGGCCGTCTCTGGGAACACCGATGACGGTACCGGCTCCAAACACCGGATGGCGCACCCGCTTGCCGGTAACGTCCGAAGGGACGCATCTCTGCTCGCCCAAATCCTCCGTTTCCCGGACAATGGACTGGGTTTTCTCCTCCAAGCCCGGTTCCAGAGGCACGGCGTAGTCCACGTTTTCCTTTTCGGCGTTGAAGAGAAATCGGCTGGGATAGCGGAAAGAGCCGTCGTAGCTTGTGCCTGCCGCATCGGAGAGGAACAGGCGATCTCTGGCCCGGGTAAAGGCAACATAGCAAAGCCGCCGCTCCTCTTCCAGCTTTTCCCGGGTATTGGCCCGCTTGCCGGGGAAAATGCCCTCAGACAATCCGCACAGGAATACCACCGGGAATTCCAGGCCCTTGGCGGAGTGGATGGTCATGAGCTTCACAGCCTGGGCCTTTTCACCGGTGTCCATATTGGTAAAGAGGGCGGCATGGTCCAGATAATTGCTCAGGGTCACGGTCTCCCCTGCCTTCCTGGTAAAGTCGAAAATGGCCTGCTTCAATTCTGCCAGGTTGTCCAGGCGCTCTTCCTCTCCGGCAGAACGCAGCATGGCCTCGTAGCCGCTGTCGTGGAGAATTCCTGCCAGCAGGTCCGTCAGGTCCATGTTGTCGTAAATAGCCCGGTATTTTTCAATCAGGCGGGCATAGTCCTTGGCGTGGCTTCTGCGGAAGGATTCCGTTTCCAGATTGGCAAGCAGCGCGTCATACAATGTGCAGCCCTTGGCAGCGGCATAGGCCTTCAGTGCGGCGATTCGGGTGCGGCCCACCCCCCGCCTCGGCTCGTTGACGGTGCGCAGAAAGCTGATATCATCCGGATGGTAGACCATGCGCAGATAGCTGAGCACATCCTTGATTTCCTTGCGTTTGTAGAATTCCACGCCGGAATAGAGAATATAGGGAATTTTATTCTTGATCAGGGATTCCTCCAGCGCCCGGGATACATAGTGAGCGCGGTACAGCACGCCCATATCGGAATAGGCGATTCCCTCCTCCGCCTCATGCAGGGCACGCATATTGGCGGTGATCCAGTCTGCCTCCAGGGCACTTGTCTTGGCGTGAAAATACAGCGGCTTCCGGTTATCGCCCCGGACGGCGGTGAGCCGTTTTTCCAGCCGCTCCCGGTTCTTTTCAATCAAGGCGTTGGAGGCCGCAAGGATCTGGGGTGCGGAGCGGTAATTTTCGTTTAAGTAAATGGTCTTCGCCCCGGGATGACGGCTGGGGAATTCCAGAATGAACTTCACATCCGCCCCCCGCCAGGTATAGATGGTTTGGTCCGGGTCTCCCACCACGAAGAGGTTCTTATGGTAGCCGGAGAGAATATCCGCCAGAGAATACTGATCCTTATCGATGTCCTGGAATTCGTCCACCATGACATATTCCAGCCGCTGCTGCCATTTCTCCCTCACCTCCTGGCTGTGATTGAGAATGTACAGGGCAAAATAGATCAAATCGTCAAAATCCAGGGCAAAGCACTTTCGCTGCTCGTAGAAATAGCGGTAGAGGATCTTGTCTTTCAGGGTGGATGCGCTTTGGGTCAGCTCCAGAAGGTGATTCATGTCGGAATCGATGAGGGTTTTGACATACCCTCTGCCGCCCTTGCGCCAGCCGATATGGTCGATGGCCTCCTGGATGGTGATATCCCGGCCTGTAATGCCCAGATCCTCAAAAACCGTGGAGAGCATGGCCTTCTTATCCTCCTCATCCATGATGAGAAAGGTTTTGGGATAGCCTACCACATGGCAGTCCTCCTTTAGCAGGGAGACGCAGAAGCCGTGGAAGGTGGTGATCCTGGCCAGGTCCTGGTCGGGCAGTTGCCGACGGATGCGCTTTTTCATCTCTGCTGCGGCCTTATTGGTGAAGGTCACGCAGAGAATATTGGCAGTGGAGATGCCCAGCATATCCACCAGATACATATACCGCGCCGTAAGCGTTTTGGTTTTTCCGGAGCCCGCACCGGCCACCACCCGGATATACCCTTCCGTAGTGGTCACAGCCTCTGCCTGGGCGGGATTGAGTTGAGAAAGATAGTCCATGGGTACCTCCAGGGAAATACGTTGCGTTCAGTATAAAACATATTATCGTAAATGTCCACTGTCTTTTCAGCAAAAACAAGGTTTTCTCAAAGAAGAACAAAAATTTTCAAAACCTCTTGCAATTCCCCTTTCCCGGTGCTATAATCGCCTCAATCCCACTTTGGAGGCAATTCCATGCTGAATCTGTTTGCAGCCAACTTTTATTACTACTATTACTTTTTTGAGGCAAAAAGGTAATAGAAATTTGTGCTGCAATTCTTTTGGGATGCGAAAATGAAGCCTTGCGCTGCACGAATTTCCGTGCGGCGCTTATTTTTTTGCAAGGAGCGGAAGGAAAAATGATTGCGATTTTGAAAAACGGAACCACCCAGGAGCAGAAGGAGCACCTGATCCGGTGGCTGAAAAACCAGAATTTGGATGTTCACGTATCCGATGGCACCCAGGTGACCATTCTTGGTCTGGTGGGTGACACCAGCCGGGTGGACATGGAGCTGCTGCAAAGCCTGGACATGGTGGAATCCGTGAAGCGTGTCACGGAGCCCTTCAAGCAGGCCAACCGAAAGTTCCACCCCAACGACACCATTGTAGAGGCAGGCCCCGCCCGGATAGGCGGCGGATATTTTGCCATGATCGCCGGTCCCTGTTCGGTGGAATCCGAAGAGCAGATCGTTGGCATTGCAAAGGCCGTGAAGGAAAGCGGCGCTACAATCCTGCGGGGCGGTGCCTTTAAGCCCAGAACCTCTCCCTACGCCTTTCAGGGCATGGGCGCTGACGGGCTGCGCCTGCTGGAAATTGCGAAGCAGGAAAGCGGGCTGCCCATCGTGACGGAAATCATGAATATCAATGCGCTGGATCTGTTTGAAAACGTAGATGTGATTCAGGTCGGCGCCCGGAATATGCAGAATTTCGACCTTCTGAAGGAGCTGGGCAAGACGAAGAAGCCCATTCTCCTGAAACGAGGCCTGGCCAACACCCTGCAAGAGCTGCTCATGAGCGCCGAATATATCATGAGCGAGGGCAATGAAAATGTGATCCTCTGTGAGCGCGGTATCCGGACCTTTGAAACCTACACCAGAAACACCATGGATCTGTCCGCCATTCCGGTGCTGCACGAGCTGAGCCATCTGCCTGTAATTGCAGACCCCAGCCATGCCACAGGCAAATCCAGACTGGTTTCTGCCATGTCCTGTGCCGCCGTGGCAGCGGGCGCGGATGGTCTGATGATCGAAGTCCACAATAATCCTGAAAAGGCTCTGTGTGACGGTGCGCAGTCCCTGACCCCCGCCCAATTTGACGAGGTGGCCCGGAAGGTCCGCGCCATTCGGGAGGCCATGGTATGAAGGTAGGCATTTTGGGCTTAGGTCTGATTGGCGGCTCCATGGCCCGGGCTTATGCCGTGGCAGGTCACACGGTCTATGCTGCCGACCTGGACGAAAGCACCCTGTCCTTTGCCATGCTCTCCGGTGCGGTCCACGGACGGCTGGATGAGGAAACAATCCCGGCGTGTGAGCTGCTGCTGCTTGCCATCTACCCCGGCGGCAGCGCCAAATGGCTGGAGGACAACGGCTGCCTTGTGGATTCCGGTGCTCTGGTTCTGGACCTGTGCGGCATTAAGCAGGAGGTCTGCAAGCGCTGCTTCCCGGTGGCCCGGAAATACGGCTTTACCTTTGTAGGCGGTCACCCCATGGCAGGCTCCCATTTTTCCGGCTTCAAGTACAGCCGGGCGGATCTCTACAAGGGCGCGCCCATGGTTTTGGTGCCCCCAAGATTTGACGATATTGACCTTTTGCAGCGGGTAAAGGATGCCATGGCACCCTGCGGCTTTGGAATGTTCTCCGTTACCACTGCGGAGGAGCACGACAGGATGATTGCCTTTACCTCTCAGATGCCCCATGTGCTGAGCAACGCCTTTATCAAATCCCCTACAGCCCGGCAGCACAAGGGCTTCTCCGCCGGAAGCTACAAGGACCTGACCCGGGTGGCCTGGCTGAATGCGCCCATGTGGAGCGAGCTGTTCCTGGAGAACCGGGACAATCTGCTATTCGAGCTGAACACCTATCTGGACAGTCTGATCGCCTATCGGGATGCTCTGGAAGCCAGGGACGGAGAACGCTTGACTGCCCTGCTGGAAGCGGGTAAAAAGGCAAAGGAGGAAGTGGACAGATGAGGAAACTATCGGTTGCAGCTTCCAAAAACTACGATATTTTGATTGGAAACGGCCTGCTGCCCCAGCTGGGCGGCTATGTGAAGGCGCTTGAAAAAATTCAAACCGTAGCTCTGGTCAGCGAAACAACGGTCTATCCCCTGTTCGGCCATGCCGCTGAGAAAAGCCTGGCAGACGCCGGGTTTCAGGTCAAAAGCTTTGTCTTCCCCGCCGGAGAGGCCAGCAAGTGTGCAGATAGCTATTTGAAGCTTCTGACCTTTCTGGCCCGGAACCACCTGACCCGCACCGATGCCATCGTTGCCCTGGGCGGCGGCGTGGTGGGAGACCTGGCAGGCTTTGCTGCAGCAACCTATCTGCGGGGCATTCGGTTTGTACAGGTGCCTACGACCCTGCTTGCGGCGGTGGATTCCTCCGTTGGCGGCAAGACCGCCATTGATCTGCCGGAGGGCAAAAACCTGGTGGGTGCCTTCTGGCAGCCCAGCTTGGTGCTCTGCGATACCGCCTGCCTGGACACTCTGCCGAAGGCCATTTTCCGGGACGGCTGTGCAGAGGTCATCAAGTATGGCATTCTCTTTGACCGGGATTTCTTTGACTATCTGTCGGGAACCGGAATGGAATTCGACCGGGAATACGTCATTGAACGCTGCGTTGCCATGAAGCGGGATGTGGTGGACCGGGACGAATTTGACGTCGGGGCCAGAAAGCTGCTGAATCTGGGTCACACCATTGGCCACAGCGTGGAGGCCAACAGCCGTTTCACCCTGTCCCACGGTCAAAGCGTAGCCATTGGCACAGCCATTGTGGCAAGAGCCGCAGCGGCAAAGAAAATTCTTTCCACGGAGGACTGTGGCCGCATCCTCAAAACCCTGCGTGCCTATGGTCTGCCGGTGGAAACGGGTGATGACCCCGAGATTCTGGCGGAAATTGCCCTTTCCGATAAAAAACGCAGCGGCAGCACCCTGGATCTCATTGTCCCGGAAGCCATCGGCTCCTGCAAGGTGCTCCCTGTCCCGGTTTCGGATGTGCTTGCCTGGATTCAGGAAGGAATGTAAGGCTATGGATATTACCATTACACCGGGGAAGCTCCACGGCACGGTTACTGCCATTCCCTCCAAATCCCAGGCCCACAGAATGCTGATCTGCGCCGCTTTTGCGGACAGAGAGACCGTCCTGCACTGCCCGGAAAGCAACCGGGACATTGATGCAACCGCCCAATGCCTGAATGCTCTGGGAGCAGAGATCACCAGACTCCCGGACGGTTTTTCTGTAAAACCTGTTCAGGAAATTCCTGAATCTGCCGTTCTCCCCTGCCAGGACAGCGGCTCCACATTGCGGTTTCTGCTGCCGGTGGCCGGGGCGCTTGGCTGCGACGCCACTTTTTTGATGACCGGCAGGCTCCCCCAGCGGCCCTTGAGCCCCATGTGGGAGGAGCTGGAACGCATGGGCTGCACCCTGACCCGGCCCACCGAGGACACCATCCGCTGCACAGGGCGGCTGCGCCCCGGTGTTTACCGCATCAGCGGCGGGGTTTCCAGCCAGTTTATCACCGGCCTGCTTCTGGCCTGTGCCCTGATTCCCGGGGAAAGCCGCACTGAAATTTTAGGAAAACTGGAATCCGCCCCTTATGTGACCATGACGCAGCAGGCCATGGCGCTGTTCGGCAAACCTGCTGAAGGCTTCACCGTTTCCGGCGGCGGCTTCCGCAGCCCGGGAGAGCTGACCGTAGAGGGTGACTGGAGCAACGCTGCCTTCTTCCTGGCGGCAAAGGCTCTGGGCAGCAGCATCACCGTTCAAAACCTGAACCCGGATTCTCCCCAGGGGGACCGGGCCTGCGCCCGGCTTCTTCCGGCACTGGCCGCGGACAATCTGACCATCTGCGCTGCGGACATTCCAGACCTGGTGCCCATTCTGGCCGTGACTGCCGCGGCAAACCACGGAGCGGTCTTCACGGATATCCGGCGGCTGCGTCTAAAGGAATCGGACCGTGTGGAATCCGTCATTGCCATGCTGGAAGCTCTGGGCGACAAAGCCTCCGCCACGGAGGATACCCTGACGGTTTGCGGTACCGGTCTGAAAGGCGGAACCGTGGACAGCCGGAACGACCATCGCATTGCCATGGCAGCGGCCATAGCGGCCACGGTGTGTCAAAAAGGCGTTACCATTCTGGGGGCACAGTGCGTAGAAAAATCCTACCCCGGATTCTTTGAAGAATTTCGAAAACTAGGAGGCAGCTATGAGCAGCACCTACGGTGAACATCTAAAGCTATCGATTTTCGGCCAGTCCCACGGCGCGGGCATTGGCATGGTCCTGGACGGTATTCCGGCAGGACTGGGCGTAGATCTGGCGGCATTGCGCGCCTTTCTGGCCCGCCGCGCTCCGGGACAGAATGCATACGCTACCCCCCGCAAGGAGGCAGACGCGCCGGAATTTCTCTCCGGGCTGGAGGAGGGCACCACCTGTGGAGCCCCCATTGCAGCGGTGATCCGCAATACAAACACCCGCTCCGGGGACTATGCCAATCTGAAAGACTCCCCCCGGCCAGGCCACGCCGATTACACGGCGCAAATCAAATACCATGGGCACCAGGACGCTGCCGGCGGCGGCCACTTCTCCGGGCGGTTGACGGCCCCCCTCTGCATTGCAGGCGGACTGTGCAAGCAGTGGCTGGAACGCAAGGGAATTGTCATCTCTGCCCACATTGCCATGATTGCAGACATCTGGGATACGCCCTATGACCCCGTCTCTCCGGCAACGGACCGGGTACTATCTCCCTTTCCAACGCTGGATGCCGGGAAAGGCGAACAAATGCAGGCGCGCATTGCCCAGGCAAAGGAAAATCTGGACAGCGTCGGCGGGATTGTAGAGTGCGCCGTCACAGGCCTCCCTGCCGGGCTGGGAGAGCCCATGTTCGGCGGTATGGAGGGAAGGCTTGCCCAGATGCTCTATGGCATACCGGCTGTCAAGGGCGTGGAATTTGGAGCGGGTTTTGGGGTGGCCTCTCTGCGGGGCAGCCAAAGCAACGACCCCTTCCGGGTGGAAGACGGAAAAATCGTCACCCAGACCAACAACTGCGGCGGAATTCTGGGGGGAATCACCGATGGAATGCCCCTGATATTCCGGGCTGCTTTTAAACCCACCCCCTCCATTGCACAGGCCCAGAAAAGCGTTCGTCTCTCCACACTGGAGGAATGCACCCTGGAGGTCAGAGGACGGCACGACCCCTGCATTGTGCCCCGGGCGGTCCCCGTGGTGGAGGCTGCCGCTGCCATTGTGCTGATGGACATGCTTTTGGCAGACGGTTTTTTCAGAGATTAGGAGTTGAAAGATATGGATTTAACGGAACTGAGAGGCCAGATCGACGAAATTGATGACGAAATCATCAAGCTGTTCTGCCGCCGCATGGACGTTGCCGCCCAGGTAGCAGACTATAAAAAGGCCAACAATCTGCCCATTTTCATGCCCGCCCGGGAGCGGGAAAAGCTTCAGGACGTGGCGCAAAGGGCTGGCCCGGAAATGGCCGCCTACACGAGAACGCTGTATTCCATGCTCTTCGAACTGAGCCGCAGCTATCAGGCCAAGCGCAACGGCGGCAACCGTGCCCTTTACGAGCAGGTCAGCAAGGCCATTGAGGAAACACCCAAGCTCTTCCCGCAGCAGGCTCAGGTAGCCTGCCAGGGCGTTGAAGGTGCTTACTCCCAGCTTGCCTGCGAAAAGATCATCAAAAATCCCATGATCCTCTATTTCAAGACCTTCGACGGGGTCTTCCAGGCCATCGAGCAGGGGCTGTGCAAGTATGGCATCCTGCCCATTGAGAATTCCACCGCTGGTTCAGTGACCAAGGTGTACGATTTGATGATCCAGCACAATTTCTACATCGTCCGCACCTTCCGGCTGAAGGTGGACCACAACCTGCTGGCTGCGCCGGGGGCAAAACTGGAGGATATTCGGGAAATCTATTCCCATGAGCAGGCCATCAACCAGTGCGGCAGCTTCCTGCACGGGCTGAAAAATGTGAATGTGATTGCCGTGGCCAATACCGCCGTGGCAGCGGAAATGGTGGCCTCCTCCGGTCGCAAGGATGTGGCGGCTATCAGCAGCCGGTCCTGCGCAGAGCTCTATGGTCTGCAAAATCTGGCCGCCTCCATTCAGGACAAGGGGAACAACCGCACCCGCTTCATCTGCATCAGCAAGGACCTGGAAATCTACCCGGGTTCGGACAAGACCAGCATCATGATGGTGCTGAACCACAAGCCCGGCGCACTGTACAAGGTCCTGGCAAGAATCTATGCTCTGGGAATTAATGTAACCAAGCTGGAATCCCGGCCCATTCCCGATCGGGAATTTGAATTCATGTTCTATTTTGACCTGGAAACCTCCATCTACTCCGAGGAGTTCGTGCAGCTGATCTGTGAGCTGGATGATTTCTGCGAGGAATTCAAATACCTGGGCAGCTTTACGGAGGTGGTCTGATGCAGTGCGGTTTGCTTGGCAGAAAGCTTGGCCACAGCTATTCTCCCCAGATTCACGCCATGCTTGGCTCCTACGGCTATGCGCTCTTTGAAAAAGAGCCGGAGGCGCTGGAGGATTTTCTGAAAAATGGCAATTTTACGGGACTGAACGTGACCATTCCCTATAAAAAAGATGTGATCCCCTTTTTGGACGAGCTGTCGGACCGTGCAAAGAGGCTGGGAGCCGTGAATACCATCGTCCGTAAGCCGGACGGAAGACTCATTGGGCACAATACGGATTATTTTGGCTTCGAGACCATGTTGGCTGACTCCGGAATTGACGTGCAGGGCAAGAAGGCACTGGTTTGCGGCAGCGGCGGTGCCTCCAATACGGCTGTGGCTGTGCTGCGGGAGCATGGCGCCCATGTGGTGATTTTGTCCCGCTCCGGTCCGGATAATTATCAAAATCTGGAACGGCACACGGATGCCGCGCTGATCGTCAACGCCACCCCTGTGGGGATGTATCCCAATGTGGATGGCGCAGCCATAGAGGACCTGTCCCTTTTCCCAAAGCTGGAGGGTGTGCTGGACCTCATCTACAATCCCGCCCGGACAAAAATTTTGCTTGCGGCAGAAAAGCAGGGCCTGAAAACAGAGAACGGCCTGAAAATGCTGGTGGCCCAGGCCAAGGAAAGCGCCGAATGGTTCACCGGTGCAAAAATCGATGACGGTGTGATCAGCACCATCTATAGCTCTCTTTGGGCACAGATGGAGAATGTGATTCTCATCGGTATGCCCGGATGCGGCAAGACCACCGTGGGCACCATTCTCTCCGGGATACTGGGAAAGAAGTTTCTGGATGCCGACACGGAGTTGGAAGCCCGTGCCGGGCGGCCCATCACGGAAATCATCCCCCAGGATGGCGAGGCTGCCTTCCGGAAGCTGGAATCGGATGTTTTGAAGGACCTGGGCAAGCAGTCCGGCCTGGTGATTGCTACCGGCGGCGGCTGCGTGACGATTCCTGCCAATTATGAGGCCCTCCACCGCAACGGCACCATCGTCTGGCTGAAACGAGACCTGGATGCACTGCCGACGGACGGCCGTCCCCTTTCCCAAGCGGGGAAGCTGGAAGCCATGTATCAAAAGCGCGCACCGATGTATGCAGCATTCAGCGATTTTTCCGTGGAGAATACACGCTCCCCCGAAAAGACCGCTGAGAAAATCTGCCAAAGACTTTCAGAAGGGAGAACCGCACAATGAAGATTCTGGTTCTGAACGGACCGAATATCAATATGGTTGGAATTCGGGAGCCGGGGATTTACGGCAAGCAGACCTTTGCCGATCTGCTGCAGCTCCTTGACGACACGGCGAAGGAGCTGGGCGTGGAGTTTGAGCAGTTCCAGTCCAATCATGAGGGTGCTCTGGTGGATAAAATTCAGGAGAGCTACGGCAAGGTGGACGGCATCGTCATCAACCCCGCTGCCTACACCCACACCAGCGTTGCCATTCTGGATGCGCTGAAAGCCGTGTCCATTCCGGCAGTGGAGGTCCACATTTCCGATGTGGACGCCCGGGAGCCCTTCCGGCAAGTCTCCTATGCCGGGATGTATTGTGAGAAAACCGTCAAGGGGCAGGGCCTCCAAGGCTACGCCGTGGCCATGCGCTACCTTTGGGAGAAGTATCATCATTGACTTTTCCCCGGTAAGTGTGCTATTCTAGGAGCATACTTTTGATAGACAAGGGTGAGTACATTGCAGACGATTTGCCTTTTGAATGATTCCTTCCCCCCGGTCATTGACGGCGTGGCCAATGCGGTTTTGAATTACGGGGAAAACCTTCATGCACTGGGGGACGATCCCATTGTCGTCACCCCGGAATATCCCGGCGCGGACGATGGAGGCTATCCCTTCCCTGTTCTGCGCTATCCTGCCCTGGATCTGCGCAGCATGACCGCCGGATATATGGCGGGCGTTCCCTTTGCGCCGGAGGTTATGCGGCAGCTGACCGAGCACAAGCCGGCGCTGCTGCACAGCCACTGTCCCATTGTCTCCACCATGCTGGGTCGGGAATTCCGGCAGGTGCTGGATGTGCCCCTGGTCATGACCTATCACACCAAGTTCGATGTGGATATTGCGAATCTCATCCACTCCAAGGTGCTTCAGGAAAGCAGCAAGCGCGCCCTGGTGGAAAACATCAATGCCTGCGACGAGGTCTGGGCCGTCAGCCGTGGGGCTGCGGAAAATCTGCGGTCCCTGGGCTATGAGGGCGAATGCGTCATTATGCAAAATGGCGTCGATCTGCCCCGGGGCAGAGTCAGCGAGGCGCTGGTTCAAGAGGTCACTTCCGGCTTGGATTTGCCCGGAAACGTGCCTGTTTTTCTGTTCGTAGGCCGGATCATGTGGTATAAGGGCCTGCGCATTATTCTGGATGCCATGGCCGCACTGAAAGCCGGAGGAAAGGACTTCCGCATGGTCTTTGTCGGCGGCGGCGGAGACTTTGAGGCTGTAAAAAGCTACAGCGAGAGTCTGAATCTGCAGGACAAGTGCTTTTTCCCAGGCCCGGAGGCGGACCGGGAAAAGCTCCGGGCCTGGTATTGTCGGGCAAATCTTTTTCTGTTCCCCTCCACCTTCGATACCAACGGTCTGGTAGTCCGGGAGGCTGCGGCCTGCGGCCTGGGCGCCGTGCTGATTGGCGGCAGCTGTGCCGCCGAGGGCGTTACCGACGGACGCAACGGCCTGCTGATTGAGGAGAATGCCGAGAGCATGGCCGCCTGCCTGCAAAAGCTGGATATCCCCGCCATGACGGTCATCGGGCAGCATGCCCAGCAGGAGCTGTATATTTCCTGGGAAACGGCTGTGGACATTGCCCGGGCGCGGTATGAAGTGGTCATTGACCGCTACCGCAGCGGCGGCTATCCCACCCACCACCACGGATTTGACTCGGTCTTTAAAGTCAACGGCGAGCTGATGGAGGGCCTGTGCCGCCTGGAAGAGCGGCGGGACGCCCTGCACAAGAAATTTACGGACAAGGTCCATGAAATGAAGCATATTCTGTAAGCACTCCCAGAGAGGCTTCTACAAAACACAAAAGAAAGCGGCGAATCACAATGCGTACCATTTATGTCCCCGAAAACTATACGCCCGCGCTGGATGCCTATGACACCCAGCGGGCCATTGCCTACATCAAGCAGACCTTCCAGCAGGAATTCTCCAATGCGCTGAACTTGAAACGCGTGTCCGCTCCCCTGTTCGTCACCGAGGATTCCGGCCTGAACGACAATCTGAACGGCTATGAGCGGCCTGTCAGCTTTGACATTCCCGCTGTAGGCAAGGATGCCCAGGTGGTGCACTCCCTGGCCAAGTGGAAGCGCCTGGCTCTGAAGCGATACCATTTCACCGTTGGCAACGGCCTGTACACCGATATGAACGCCATCCGCCGGGATGAGGAGCTGGACAATGTCCACTCCATCTATGTGGACCAGTGGGACTGGGAGAAGATCATCACCCGGGAGAATCGGAATCTGGATTACCTGAAGCTCATTGTAGAGGCCATTGTTCGGTCTATCTGCGACACCAATGACCGGCTCCATGTCCGTTTTCCGCAGCTTACCCTGCGCTTGAACCGGGAGGTCAGCTTTATCACGACTCAAGAGCTGGAAGACATGTACCCGGACCTGACCCCATCCCAGCGGGAAAACGCCTATGTTCGGGAGCACCCCACTGCCTGCATCATGCAGATTGGCGGGGCGCTGCGCTCCGGCAAGCCCCACGACGGCCGCGCCCCGGACTATGACGACTGGAGCCTGAACTGCGACATCTTCTTCTGGAACCCGGTCCTGAACCGGGCGCTGGAAATCTCCTCCATGGGTATCCGCGTGGACGCGGAAGCCCTGGACCGGCAGCTGACCGTTGCAGGCTGCGACGACCGGCGGAAGCTCCCCTTCCACCAGATGCTCCTGCACAATGAACTGCCCCTGACCATTGGCGGCGGCATCGGCCAATCCCGGCTTGCCATGCTGCTCATGGGCTGCGCCCACATTGGCGAGGTGCAGTCCAGCATTTGGGATCAGGAAACCATGGACACCTGTGAAAAAGCAGGCATTCCGCTGCTGTAAAAAGCTACGAAAAGGGCGGCAAACTCTGCCGCCCTTTTTCCGCGATTTTTTGAAAGGAACCCAACTATGAAGCGATTCCGAAAGGTCTATTTGGAGATTTCCAACCGGTGCAACCTGCGTTGTGCCTTCTGTCCCGGGACCAAGCGCAAAAGCGGTGCCATGGATGCGCTCCACTTTGCGGCTGCCCTTCAAAAGCTGCGCCCCTATACGGACTATCTCTATTTTCATCTCATGGGAGAACCCCTGTGCCACCCAAATCTGGAGCAATACCTATCCTTAGCGGCAGAAGCGGGCTTCAAAATCATCCTGACCACCAACGGCACATTGCTCTCTTCCCGGCAGGATATCCTTTTGAACGCCCCAGCCCTGCACAAAATCAATATCTCCCTCCACGCCTTTGAAGCCAACGATCTGGCTGTGCCCTTTGAAAGCTATCTTTCTGACTGCATTGCATTCGGGCAAGCGGCACAGAGCAAGAAAATCGTGGTATACAGGCTTTGGAACAACGGCGGCGCGGATGAACGGAACCGGGAGATTCTGGATGCGCTGCACCGGGGCTTCCCGGGCAATTGGCTTCCCGGCAGACGGGGTACCGCCCTGGGCGACCGGATTTTTCTGGAGCCGGGGGATAAATTCGACTGGCCGGACCTGTCCGCACCGGAGTATCCCGCCCCCTACTTCTGCTATGGCCTGCGGGACCAGCTGGGCATTCTTTGGGACGGCACTGTGGTGCCCTGCTGCCTGGACCACGAGGGGGACCTGGACCTTGGAAATCTCTTTGAGGAGGACCTGGATGCCATTCTGGCGTCCCCCAGGGCCAAAGCCATCTACGATGGCTTTTCTAAGAAACAAGCCGCCGAAGCCCTCTGCCGCCGCTGCGGCTATGCTGCAAGATTTCAATAGGCCAAAAGGCGCACTGCCCAGCAGCGGTTTTTTTCTTTTCTGCCGCTGGGCAGATGTTTTTTCTTTAGATACATGATAAGAGGAATTTTTGAAGATTCCATAAAGATTTGAAAAATGGACGGACATAAAAGACGTCCATTACACTATCGGAAAATCAGCAAGGAAGTTTCATAGTAACCTTTGCGCCGCCGGTTTCTTTTGAATTTTCTAAAATAAGCTGACCATTATGTTGTTCCATAATCGAATTTGTAATATATAGACCCATACCAAAGTGTAACTTTGAATTGCGGCTTTGATCGCCCATATAGAACTGTTCCTGTGCGTGGCATAATGCCTCTTTAGAAAACCCCGTTCCCTCGTCTGTGACTGAAATTTCCACGAAACCGTTGTTACTCTGAACATCCACATAAAGCGTTCCGCCTTGCGGGGAGTAGTCCAGCCCATTACTGATAACATTCATAATAGCACGTTCTATCAGCACCCTATCAAATTTCAGCATTTGAGGGAGTGAAACAGTATTCATTAGCAGCCGGATTTCTTTTGTCCGGCATAGTGATTCCATATAACCGAACAAGTGCTGCATGAACGCTGGCAAGTCTATACTTTCAATATGGAGCTGATAACCAACCGCCGCCCGTGATATATCAATCAGGGTTTGAATATATGACTGCATCTGGCCGGAGCTTTCCACGATGTAACCAGCGTATAATCGTTGCTCATCATCAAGATTTGTTTCTGTGAGTAAATCAGCATTTCCTTGAATAACCGTCAGAGGCGTTTTCAAATCATGGGCAAGCGCGGCGATTTGCTCTTTCTGTGTCTGTTCGGTTTTCCATTGCCGTTCTAACGAAATTTTCAGATTATCTTTCATATCTGAAAAAGATGCAAGGACATCTTCAAACTCTTTGATTTTGGCGTGTCCTACTTCAAAATCAAGGTTTTGCTTTGAAACCTCCGCAGTTGCTTCAAAAAGCGGGGTCAGTTGTGTACGCAGGTTCTTAGCAAATCTGGCGGTCAGTATGATAATGACCAGCAGCGAATTTACAGCCATCAGGATAAACGCAAGCGTGTCAGGAGATGGAAAATATTCCGGCAGCCATGACACTGTAAATTGAGAACCAATATAATACCTTAAAACGCAAAATTCGTTTTCCCGGACAACAAGTGCAAACTGCCTCCCCGTAGCATATTCAATATATTCTCCCTTTGCGTACAGCAGGGCAATTTCTTTTTCATCATCGTCCATATTGCTGTAAAGCTCATTAAAGTTCTTGTCCAGAATTAAGTAGCCGCATCCCTGTGGAATCACAACCTTTGTAATATCCGGGGCAATCGTCAGCGTTGGAATGATCTCTTTTACCTGCAATTCACTTAGATTTGCTCTTGTAGCTAATCCAGCATTTACAGCAAGTCCCTCCAAACCAGAAGGGACAATAATTGCCGCTACCAGCATGACAATGAGGGAGATAGTAAACTGGCGAAACAATATTTTCAATGTAGGTTTCTTTTTCACTCCCATTTATATCCTATCCCCCATACGGTGCTGATCGGACTTATTTTGAAATGCTCCAATTTCGCACGAATATTTTTTATATGCGTTGAGATCGTAGAGTTATCGCCTATTCCATCAAACCCGAAAACGGCTTCATAGATTTGTTCTTTTGTAAAAACCTGTCCCCGGTTTTTCGCAAGGTATTCACAGATTGAATACTCGCTTTTGGTAAGGGGAACCGGTTGTTCTGAAACATACAGTACCTTTGCGGAAAGGTCAAATCTTATATCAGGCTCAAATGAAAGTATGCTGTGATGCTCCCTTTTTTCTCTGCGTAAATGTGCCGCGACACGGGCGCGAAGCTCCTGAATACGAAAAGGTTTCGTAATATAATCATCCGCACCGATGCCCAATCCAAACAATATATCTTCCTCTAATGTCTTTGCGGTCAGAAAGAGAATCGGGCAGTCTACCATATTCCTGATCTGTTTGCAAAACTCAAACCCGTCTGTGCCAGGCATCATCACATCCAAAAGAATGAGGTCATAGAAATGCAGCTTTTTGATGTCTACATCATCCGCATTCTGACAGACTGTTATCAAGTATCCATCTTTTCCCAAACTGTTCTTAATCAATTCCAAGATAGAAACTTCATCGTCAACTACAAGTAAGTGGGTCAAAAAATCACCTCCCGCCCCATTATACCACATTGTCGAGATTACTCATCATTATTTTTAATGTCAGCTTTCCGATATTCATTGTTGATATTTACAGCTACGGCATTGCTTATATCCACATCCACAATACTGTAAACGTAGCCGAAACTGAAATCTTCCCCCGCCACGTTTTTGAAGCGTTTCGATACCTGCCCGATTTCTTCTTGCAGTTCTGACATTTCAAGACATTCATCCGTTATGGTATATGTCAGGCCGTTATATGAAATTTCATCATAGTTTGCGGCGTTCAGCTCATAATACGGCAGAGATTCATTTAACGCCTTATTTTTATCGGCGGTATCGCGGAGCGCACCGCAGGCCGATAAGCATATAAGACTTACAAACACAATTACCACGGCAAACAGGCACTTTTTATTCACTGTTTTTACCCCCCTCCCAACCATGAAACCAAACCAAACTGGCAATCAGCAGACAAACAGTGCAGCATACAGAAATAATCATACCGCTGAAAAAATCGGTTTTTACCTGTGCATACAGTTGGGGGCTATCCCATGCAAGCACAGTGTAATCCATAGCACGAACGCCCCAGGCCCAGGGAATATATTTCCATGCAGCGTCACCAAGCCCTGTTATCATAAGGGCAGCTATTAAACTCCCTGCAATTCCCAATCCCATAGATGCACCTTTTCCGAAGCTCATTCCCACAAACAAATGAATGAGGTAAATGGGAAGCATGGTAATCAACAATAGAATCCCTGCTTTCAGGTAAAGGCTTGCCGGAGCATCCCTATATAGTGCAGCGAATGTTCCCAGTGCTAAAAATGTTGCACCCATAGCACAGATCATCAGAAACCCAAGTTTACCAATATACGTTGCTATGCGGGATGGGATTGTTCCCAACAAAAGCTGATAATGCCCAGCCTGATTTTCGATCTGAACAACCAGGCCCACAATAATGCCGATCAGAAACGGGAACGCAACGGCCAGCACTTCCAGATAGGCACTGATTTTGGTTGCCAGTTCCCATCTGGATATATGATAGTAACCCGCAAAAATCGCCGCACATATAATCGGAATCATACTGTGCATATAGAGCAAAATGCTATGTTTACACTTCTGATATTCTGCTTTCCAGCAGCGAACCACAGATACCATAGTTACCCCACCTCCTTTTTCTCAAACCATCTTGCAGTTAAAAATGACAGCGCCGCAAACCAGGCCAGCGAAACGACCAATACAAGTATAATCATCCAAAATGCCATTGCCGTACTTTGATCTGCAACCGGCTCACCATTAGGCAAAATACCTAACACGGAAATCATAAGATGCGGCACCCAGCTATACGGGCAGATCATCCACAAAGAGGTTGTAGCCGTGAAAATCCCTAAAACGCTTCCAAGTCCGGCATTAAGAATAACCGTGACAAAGATACCAACTTTTTTTGATAACCATAGGCACAGCGGAACTTCCCATAGGCTTGCAATGACAATACAAGCTGTTCCGGCCGCAGCCTGCCAAATTCCGATTGTCAGGGGAATTTCGTTGATAACGAATATTGCAAAACCGCCCAACAGATTTAGCGCCAGGAAAATGAAATTCCCCACACAGGAGTAAATACCGGCCACTCCAATTTTTGCTTTCCAGACTTTGTTCTGCGAAACAGGCAATGAAGCAACGGCACGATATTTTAGTTTGCCATTATCCCGCTGTTCAATCAAGGCACAGGTGAGCGTAAGGAATCCAGGATAAAGCAGGATATACCACCAATTATAAGAATTGAGCTGGAACCAAAGAGGGGCAAAAAAGTTCATAAGCGCAGTTACAAACGGGGCCAGAACCATCAGCGTTTTTGTGAAAGTTCTCTTATGCTTTAGGTTCTCTGCCTGAATATATGCCTTCCCCATTTAATACCCCTCCTTACCATTTCTGCGAACAAAATCCATAAAGAGTTGTTCCAAATCTTCACCGGCGCGAAGCTCTCCCTCATATCCAAGGACGCCGCCAGCAATGATACCCACATGATCTGCAATCTGCTGGACTTCTGACAGAATATGGCTGGACAAAATAACTGTAATCCCTTTGCAGGGAAAAGAGCGAATTAACTCTCGAAGTTCCTCAATCCCTAAAGGGTCAAGGCCGTTAGTCGGTTCATCCAGAATCAAAAGCTGGGGACTGTTCAGCAATGCAATAGCAATACCAAGCCGCTGCTTCATACCAAGAGAAAACTGCCCGGCCCGTTTCTTGCCGGTATTCGTGAGCTGGACAATTTGCAATACCTCGTTAATTCGTGCATCGTCCAGGCCGAGCAATGTAGTTCTGACTTTGAGATTTTCGTATGCAGTCAGATTTTCGTAAAGCGGGGGCATCTCAATCAAAGCACCGATATGCTCCAGATCATTCCGCTTCCACGGGTGGCCGTCAAACTCGATGCTTCCCGATGTGGGGCGCAAAATGCCGGTGAGCATTTTTAAGATCGTGGATTTGCCAGCCCCATTCGGCCCCAGCAGACCATAAACCGAGTTGCGCCGGATGTTCAGTGACACATTGTTTACCGCCATTTGCCCCTTGAAATTTTTGCAGAGGTCAGTCGTTTTCAAAATCATATCCATATAATCAAGTCCTTTCTTTGATTTCACGGATAGCATACCGGGCAATTTCGAAGATTTCATAAAGATTCCCGAAAACAGAATATGAACAATACACCGTAACCGTGGAGCAATACCGACTTACCCATCTGCGCATGGTTTCAAACGCCACGCCACACCGCGCTGTTGCTTCTGTGTAGCTAATCTTCCCCTCTGCACAGTCTCTCACAATATATATTTTTTCTCCTGTTATTTTTCGTTGCTGTGACACGAAAACACCCCCATAAGAAACAGTTTTGTCTTTCACTGTCTCTTATGGGGGTAGCATATCAGGAAAAGTCACGCCTTTGCTTTTTACCGTTTCAGCAGCTTCTTTGCCGTCCGGATAACCTGGGTCGGGATGGACAGCCGGATGGCCTCTTTCATGGGCAGCTTGCGAAGATACCGTTTGCCAACCTGCTCCAGGGGCAGCGTATCCAGCGCACTGAGCACCTCTTCCCGCTGCTGCGGCTTTGCGGGAGAACGAATCATAGCCTTATTGGCCGTCAGAGCCTGATCTACGGTAACGGATCTTGTCTGCAAGGGCAGGGCATCAAAGGCGCGCTGCCCCTTTTCGGAATGAACAAAGACCAGGGAGAGCCCCGTGTCATCGTCCAGGTCCGGGCACACCACGTCGCAGCCCCAGAAATCCCCCAGGGTCAGATCACTTCTGCGGTGCAGCTTTCTGGAGGGACAGCTATAGCAGCTGGGCCGCAGGCAGAGATCCTGCAAAAATAGCTGCAAATAGGTATCGAAATACAGCTTTTTCGCGTATTGTTTTCCATTTTCAAAGGTCAGCGCCATGGAAAAGCTCTTCCAGCCCTGGCGCTTATCCCGGAAGGATACCCGGGTGACTCTGGAACCATAGCGGCGCTGCTGGCAGTCCAGGTATTTTTGCCAGAGCTTTTCCGAGGGAACGCCATGGCAGATCACATCCGCCGTTACGAGATTTTCATAGTCCCGGCCCAGAAAATGCAGCAATCCCTCAATTTGGCAGGGGGTACCTGTGAACAGCACGGCCCGACCGGCCTCCAGTGCCTCTTTCGCCTGCCGGAAGCAATTTCCCATATGGCTTTGCAGGTATTTGCTGCCCTGAAGCCTTGGCAGATCCCCTTCACTGTCGATTGCCATATGAACAGCGGTCTTGCCGTCCTCTGCCATAGCAGCACCAAAGACCAGCCCGCCTTGGGCAAGGGTTTGTCTGGCCAGCTGGGCGAAAATGCCGCCGGAGGAGCTCACCGCCCGGTCCTTATCTGGCCCGTAGGCGGCAAAGGCCTTCGGCTCCCCTGCCGGTTCCGCCTGAGCGTGCGAGACGGGGCAGACCTTCTCACACAGGCCGCAGGAGATACATCGCTTGGAATCTGCCTTGGGGTAATCAAATCCTTCCCCATCCCGCACCATGGTGATGCAGCTTTTGGGGCAAACCTGGACACAGGCGGCACAGCCGCAGCAGTCTTCTTTCCGTGTCACATTAACCACGGGACATCCTCCTCCTCATTTTTTGCAGGGGCTTCTGCGCCAGAGCCTTTTCCTCCCGGTTCATGCCCAACAGCCACATACTGGCGCAGTAAACCAAGGTATACAGCGCAATTCCCGCAAGGAACTGCCAAATATTCCCGAAATGCCAGCATTTCAAAATCCAAACGCCCAGGACGGCGGGGATAAGCATCCCCCGGGAAAGAAGCGCAATGCTTTTCCAGAAGCCCACAATATTCAGGTGCAGCCTGCGGGCGTAAAATACATTCATAATCAGTCCGTTGCCGATGACCAGGCTGATGGTTGTTCCCAAGGCAGCACCCGGAGGGCCAAACCGCCGGGCAAGGGGGATGCTGACCAGAACATTCAGCAGCGCCATAACGGAATAGATAACGGAGCGGAAACGGTGCTGATTCATAGCCCGCTGAATCTCAATGCCCAGGTTCTGAATCAGAGGCACCAGGGCAGGCAGAATCAGCAGCAGCGCCACAGGATAGGCCTGGGCATAGCTCTCGGTGGCATAGATATTCGTAATGAAGTACCGGCCGAAGACCACAAAGCCCGAGGCAATGAGCATCAGAATCAAATATTGCACCCGCCCAACCCGAAGGAAGAGCTCGGAAAACCGCCCTGCCTTATCCGGGTCACTGTCCGCTGCAATGCGATGAACTCTGGGCGCAAAAACGGCGGAAATCGCCGTGGAGAAGCTAATGAACAGAGAATTGATCTGGGAGCCCACGCCATAGACGGCCACAGCCTCCGTGCCGGATACCTGGCCAAGAATGAACTTGTCCACGGACCAATTGATTTGATTGATGACCATATTCAAAAACAGAAAAAAGCTGAATCCGGCAATTTCCCGCAAACAGGCGAAATCAAACCCATCAAACCGGAACCGAACGTCCAGCTTTTTGACGCAGTACCAGGCGCTTACCGCCAGTTTTGCAACGGTCAGTATGGTGGTAACGCTGACAACTGCAACCGAGCCAAATCCCATAAGCAGCAGCGGCAGGCACAGCAGCGGATTAAAAACCACGCTGGCCAGGGTTACAAGCTGCTGAAAAAGAAACTTTTCATGGGCAGTAACCATGGATTCCAAGAGCCCTGCCGGAAACGTCAGGGCGATGTTGACAACCAGAATGGCCATGAGCACCTTTGCCGTATTCAGCTCTGAGGCTGTCAGCTTGCTGCCAAAGAGCGTCCTTGGAAATTGCAGCAGCACCATACCGCAGACAAATGCCGCAAGGGACATCAGCAGAAAGGCCGAAAGAAACATCCCGTTAAGCCGCGCGATGCCCACTGTGTCATTTTTTGCCTTGCGCTGGGAATAAAAGCGCAGATAGGCCCCCGTAAAGCCAAGGCTGAACAGACTGAGATAGCTGACCACGCTGCCGACCAAGGTATATAGGCCGTATTCGCTCTGCCCCAAAAGGCGGATCATCAATGGGGTATACAGCAGCTGGACGGCCATATTCAGTCCCGTAGACACATAGGACAGCACAGCCCCCAGCTTCAGCTGATTGGAAGGTTGGTTCAAAAGGCGTTCCTCATTTCTTTCGAAGGTTTTCGGTCAAATACGCCAGAGACTCCGCTCTGCGGCGGCTCAGGGTCGCGTCTGCCTGGGTGAAGTCGATTTCCGGGAAGGCGTGCAGCAGGCTCAGGGCTTCGGTTGTAAAGAGCTGCCCCAGCAGTGCATATTCCGTCAGAAAATCCGTCAGGCGGCTGCCCATGGTCGTACTGCCATCCGTTGCAAACCTGGGGAGCACCGCGAAGGGGCGGTGGTAGATCAGGCTGAATACCGCAGCATGGAAAGAATCCGTAATCACCATGGAGGCATTGCGAATCAGGCCAACAAACTCTGCAGGACCGCCGGAGAGCATTTGCTCGTCTCCGAAGGAAAGATCCTCCTGCCGGAAACCCGCCAGATGCGGCAGGGTCACCAATGGCAGCCCCAGATTTCTGGCCGCTGCCCGGGCTGCGTCTCTGGTCAGCTGGCCTGCGCCCAAAAGGTAGCACAGCACATAAGGCCCCTCTTTCGGCGCACGCATCTCCCTGTCCCACTGCTCCTGCGTCAGCAGCAGCACCGGATCAGCTACAACCGCCGCTTCCCTGCCGCTTACCCTTCTCAGGTCCTCTACACTGCTTTTCTCCCGCAGGGAAAGACCGTCCAGCCGGGCCGCGTTTTTTCCCAGCTTTTTCAGGAACTTTGGATTCAGGTTCTTGCTTGGCATACTGGGCGCATAGGAGAATTTCTGCACCGTCTCCGGCACAAAGCCCAGGGACATGGCATCCAGTGCGCAGTAATAGTAGCCCGTGCCGAATTCATTCCATATCTGGTCGCCGCCGCAGACGAAGCAGTCATATTGGGAAAGGGCGTCTTGAATGGTTTCCGGAGTAAACAGGCTGCTATTGTGAGGCGTTTCCAAGGCAAAATTGTCATAATCCAGCTGCCGTACAGCCAGTTCTTTTTTCAATTCTTCGGGAATCTCCGGAAAGGCAGGCACAGAACCGCCGCGCAGCTTTTCCGCGCCGAGGTAAGCAATGTTTTTCAAGACACGCTCCGGGAAGCTCTTTTTCATCCAGCTTCCGCTGTAGGCAAAGGGCAGCTGCTCTGCGGACCATCCGGGAACATTCTCAATGGCCCGGACCAGGGCTCTCGCCTGGAGCTGGCCGCCGGGATTGCGGTTTTCATAGTAAAGCGTCAGAATTCCAGCCTTCATGGCAGTTCCTCTTTTCCGGAAGTATAATTTTCGCATTTATTGTACCATAAAGCAGCCATCGATGCAACCCCGGAACACTCTTGCGAAACAGCGCGGCGTATGATATGATAAGGAAAATGACGAAAGACAAAGAGGGATTCACCGTGAAAAAAGCCATTTTATTCGATTTGGACGGAACGATTACCGATTCCGGCGAGGGCATTATCAACTGCGCCCAGTATGCCTTCCAGCAGATGGGCTATCCCGTACCGCCCCGGGAGGAGATGGGCGTTTTTGTAGGCCCGCCCCTGTGGGATACCTTCGAAAAATTCGGCATTCCGAAGGAGCAGACGGATGAGGCCGTCCGGATTTTCCGCAGCCGGTACGTGCCCATCGGAAAATTCGAAAACACCCCCTACCCCGGTATCCGGGAGCTTCTGGAGCGCCTGAAGGAAATGGGCTTTCTTCTCTATGTGGCAACCTCAAAACCGGAGACTACGGCCACAGAGATTCTGGAACACTTCGACCTGGCAAAATACTTCGATCGGATTTGCGGCGCGGACCTGGAAAAGAAGCGGAACAGCAAGGATGCCGTCATCGAATACCTTCTGGGCCTTGCGGGCAGCGATGCCGATATGACCATGGTTGGCGACACAGAGTATGACGTTCTCGGCGCTGCAGCCCATGGCATCCCCACCATTGGCGTAAGCTGGGGCTATGGCGATGTGGCTGCCATGCGTGCAGCCGGTGCAAAAGCCATCGCGGATACAATGCAGGCGCTGGAAACTTATCTGACAGAGGGCAACTAAAAAAGAGGGCTGCTAACGCTCCCTGCTGGTAAGACAGTAAACACAAATTTCTTGGAACAGGCATGATTTCGGTCATGCCTGTTCCGCTTTTAGCAGCTCCTCCATGGGGTAAAGTCATTAATATGCACCCTCTGTCTGTGTTCGGCACTGGACTTATCCGGCGCTTCCACTGCCAGATAAGTCCAAGATTTTGACATTGGGCAACCCATAGGCGGACGGATTTTTCACCACAATGTTACATTTGCTTCCATCAAGCGACAATTCAATTCATACAGTGCTGTGCGATTTGAATCCCATTTCAGTTTATTGTTTGTTTCTTCATAGGTCAACCAAACGCACTCGGTATGTTCGTGAGAAAGTTCAATATCTTTTCGGCACTCGAAACCGAAAGTGTATTCAGGAATGACATAGATATCCTTTCCCCAATGCCGGCGGTGCTTTTCCGATATAACTGTAGCAGGAATATATGCCAAACTCTTAAGTTCCACCCACTTGCCAGAGCACACTCCACCTTCTTCAAAGGTTTCTCTTTTTGCCGCTTCAAATGGCGTTTCGTTATCCTCACCGCCCCCGGCAATAAACTGCCATTGGTCGTGATCTGCGCGATGGAATACACAATAATATGGACAACGATTGATGATACGGTATGGTATGGAAAGAATTTGAAATGGCGCTCTCATGATATTTCTCCTTAGCACGAATTTTTTGAGATAGCAAAACAGACGAACGCCGTCAATGGTCAAGATGAACAGCTGCGCCGCCATTGACTTCCGTCCGTCTGTTTCGCTTTTTGGCAGGCAAGGCGGCGGTTGCCGCCGATTTCCATTTGGAAAATGGCGCTTGCTATCATGAGAAACGGAGAATAGCAAGCACAGCAAGTGTATGTACACTTACGAAATCCGGCGTGGCACAACCGGGATTTCCTTGCAGAATAGCAAGCAATGCACGGCGGTACCCACTTGTGCAAAAACTTGTTGGGGCGCGGGTCGCCAGTGGCGACCTCAAAATGCAATGCATTTTGAAGCGCTTGACCGAGCCGACAGGCGAGACCATCCCAAACCCTTTAACAATTTCAGAGAAATTGGCTGCGCACCGTTGGCGCTGTTCCTCGTAAAAATCGTAATAAGACAGTCACAACTTTTGCGGTTCTCCCTGTTTAGAGATTTTCTCGCCATCGGCAGTTGGAAAAGTCCCCTCCATAGCCATGGTGCGAAGATAGGCACCAAGATTATCCGCACCGAACTTCATCATTCGCTGCTTGATGGCAGCAAGCTCTTTTTCATCCACAAAGAATTTGACCTGTATCGGTCGCTTGCGATTCTTGTTGTCTGGCATAAATGCTATCCTATCCCTGTTAATTTATCTCTTGTCCGTAGTGAAAAGCTTTACAGTGTCTGCTGGATTCTTCAATTCGGTCTTGAAGAATTCCGGATACATTTTAATGTCCTCATCGAGCGAAGCCCACACCAAGTGTTCTTTGCTGTTATCTTCTATAAAGCTTTCGCTGATCGGCGCAAAAGCGTCAGGCACTTTCATATAGAAGAAAAGCGAAATCTCATAAATCAGCTTGTTCCGATTGGAAGGCACGTCGCCATAGAAGTAGTTTTCATGCACAAAGCCAAGGCGGTCAATTTCCATCTGAACACCTGTTTCCTCCAACACTTCACGGACGACAGCCTCTTCTGCTGTTTCACCGAATTTTACCCTGCCGGCCAACGGAGTAGAGATAGTCTCTGTCATTACCAACCATCAAAATCTTTCCTTTTTTCATGATGATTGCGCCGACACGAATATTCAAAATCCCATCGTCACAGGCTACGCACATATCTTTGTTCATTGTTCTTTCACCTTATCACCGTTTTGCTATTTCAAGGCATGCTTCCACGCGCTGCCTTCTTGATAGTAGAAGAACTCGCTCAGATTTTCTTCTATGAAAACCCGGAGCATATCACGCATATCCAAAGACAACTTGAGATTAGGCAGATTGGCAATATCTTCCCACCAGCACTGGCCTTCGGAGCTGGAATGTAATTCGTCATCAAAACAAGTTGTCTTATAAAGCAGCACAACAAACCTGCACTGATTTTCACACCAGTCTTTGATACCGCAGAGCTGGGGAGAACGGATATGCAGTCCAGTTTCCTCCTGCACCTCACGAATCACGGCATCCGTAAAGGATTCTCCCGGCTCTATATGACCTCCGGGGAAGGTGATGCCCGGCCAGTCCCACTTTTTCCGGTCGATCACGACAACTCGGCTGCCATCACAGATCATGCACATATTTGTAAATTCAACCGTTTCAAACATCACATTAACCTTTCATAAATCCGCAGCAACCGATTTCGGAAAATTCATAGAACCCCATCGACTTGTAAAAAGCAATGGTTTTCGGCGTGTTGTCTGTTGCCAACTGAATCTGGCGAACATGGCTGTATCGGCTCAGAATGGCTTGTAAGAGTGCAGAGCCGAACCCTTTTCGCTGATGCTCCGGAAACACCAATATGTCTTGCACAAACACGATGGTATGACCATCGCCCACAGTGCGAATGATACCAAGAAGCTGATCACCCTCATAAGCGGCAAGGGTCAGCATAGAGCTTTCAAAGCCTTTACGCAGTACCTCCGGCTGATCGGTGTAGGCCGTCCAGCCAACACTCGTGTATAAGCGCAGAATCTCTGATTCGTTGTAAGTTTTATATTCTCTGATTTCCATATTAAGTAACCTCCATTCGAATTTTACGGAAACTGTTACTTGTCTCTGCGCAATCTCATGGTCTGTCCTCCTCGATGTTGAATGCAAATATCGAAGTAATTATACCACCAAGACAAAAGCTTTTCCACCCTTTTCGTTATCCTTGCTTTACAGCGCAAAAAACAGGTGATTCTCAACCCT
>ERZ836358.61-NODE-61-length-138131-cov-25.461246_pt1 | contig 138131 bp, 127 predicted proteins | sample MGYA00519942_ERZ836358 | MGnify/ENA primary metagenome ERZ836358 (study PRJEB31850, sample SAMEA3708798) | human gut metagenome | biome: human gut; feature: human-associated habitat; material: faeces | place: China | collected 2014 ...
TTGGATGGTAATTGGATGGTAATTGGATGGTAATTGGATGGTAATTGGATGGTAATTGGATGGTAAAGTTAGAAGGATGTGAATTTAGTGAAAAAGATTTTAAGTATTGTATCTGGAAATCCATCAGGTTCACTTAATATTGCAATAGATATAAGTAATTATTTAAAAACTAGAGGTTATGAAGTTATTGATATTTTTCGTAAATACAATAATACAGATTTAAAAGGAATTATTGTTATAAAAGATAAATTTACTATAGACTATATATTATCTTTAGGTGAATTTATTAGACATAGTAAACCAGATTTAATTATCGTTCATGGATATAGTACACATATTTGGACTAAATTAGCATTAGCATATGCTAAAATGCCAGTTAAATTAATACATGTAGAACATAATACAGAGAAATATACACCATTTAGACGTTATTTAACACGAAAATTAGATAAGTATACAGATAAATATATTTGTGTATCAAAAGGTGTAGCTAATCACTTGATTAAGCAAGGCATAGATAAATCAAAAGTAGAAGTAATTTATAATGGTATTGATATACAAAGTTTTGATTTACCAAAGGAAAAGCACGACATTTTCACAGTAGGAATGGTTGCTCGCTTTAGTAAACAAAAAGATCAAATGACTTTGATTAAAGCGATAGAGTATTTGATTAAAGAAAAAAATGAAAAAATTAATTTGTTATTAATGGGCATAGGAAAGACTAGAAAAAAATGTGAAAAGTATATTTCTGAACATAATTTAGATAATAATATAAAAATAATAGAAGGTAATTTTAAAGATTTAATAGTAAAAACAGATTTATTTGTATTGGCTACACATTATGAGGGGTTACCATTAGTATTATGTGAAGCAATGGCTTCAAAAACACCAATAATAGCAACTGATGTTCCAGGTGTAAATGAAATTGTATTAAATGAAAAAACGGGATTATTAGTAAAAGAAAATGAAGTATCAGATTTAGCTAATAATATATTAAGAATGAAAAATGATGAAAATATAAGAGAATTTTTTAGTGAAAAAGCATATAGATTTATTAATGAAGAGTTTAATCTAGAACTTATGTATAAAAAATATGAAAAAAGGATAGAATTTATGATATGAAATATTTAACGATTTTTACACCTACATATAATAAGTCTAACTTATTGTTACATTTATATAAATCTTTATGTGAACAAATAAATAAAGATTTTTTATGGTTGATAATAGATGATGGTTCAAAAGATAATACTAAAGAATTAGTAGATATATGGAAAGAAGAAAATAAAATAAAAATACAATATATATATCAAAAAAATTCAGGAAAACATGTGGCACATAATAAAGCAGTGGAATTATGTAATACTGAATTATTTGTATGTGTAGACTCTGATGATATATTAACAAATAATGCAGTGGAAATAATTATTAATTATTGGAAAAATGATAGAAATAAGAACGTTGATTTTGTAGCATATTGTTCAAGAAGGGGAGATTTATTAGGAAATCCAACAGGAAAACGATGGATTGATGATGAAAGAAAAATATCATTTTTTGATTTATATGAAAAACATAAATATAGAGGAGAGTTAGTTTTAATATGGATAACAAAAATATTAAAACAATATAGTTTTCCTATATTTGAATATGAAAAATTTGTTACAGAAAATGTGCTATATTATCAAATTTCATATGATAAGTCTGTTAAATTAATAAATGATGTATTTTATTTGTTTGAATATAAACCAGATGGATATACAAAACAAGGTGAAAAATTATATTATAAAAATCCTTATGGATATGCAATATACCGTTATCAAGTAGGATATTTATCTTCAAATTTGTTAAAAAAAATGAGATGGATAGCTAGATATAAAGGGTGGATAAAAGCTTTTAAATTAGATAAAAGCTTAATAGAAAATGAATTAAAAAAGATGAATTTAGAAAAAACAAATATAATTATTAATCTATTAAGTGATATATATGCATTATCATATGAAAATAAATATAATAAAAAGAGGATTGAATATAAAAAATGATATCAGTTATTATGCCTTTATATAATAATGAAAAATATGTAATAGAAGCAATTCAATCAGTTATTAATCAAACTTATAAAGATTGGGAACTTATAATAATAAATGATGCTTCTACAGATAATAGTAAAGAGATTGTACAGAGGTTTTTACATAAACAACTAGATAGTAGAATTAAATTTATTGATTTAGAAAACAATAAAGGCGTATCTTTTACTAGAAATTTAGGAATAAAAGAAGCTAAAGGAGAGTATATTTCTTTTTTAGATAGTGACGATCTTTGGGATAAAGAGTTTTTAAAATTATCATATTTAAAGCTGAAAGAAAATTATAAGTTTGTATATACTAATTTTTATTATTTATATGAAAATAATAAATTAAAAAAATCATATTCTTGTAATAAAAATGGATATTTAAATGATTTTATTAGTAATGCAAAAAATAGATATGAATTTATATTTCCTTTTTGTGTAGGATGTGTTGTAATAGAAAAAAATCTATTAGAAATATATAAAATTAATTTTCCAGAAAAACAATTTTTATTTGAAGATGTATTATTTTTTGCAGAATTATTATGTATAACAAAAAGTGGTTTTGTAGAGAATACCATGGCATATTATCGACAACATAAAGAATCTAAAACACATGAAAAGTATACATCAGAGTATTATCTACAAGAATTAATATATTTAAATAGCTTATTAATTTTTATAGATAAAATATTAAAACGTGAGATTAGTGGTAATATGAAGAAAGTAATTTATTATCGTACATATAGAATAATATGGCGTATTATAAAATCTGGCGATGTAGATAGAGGTATAGAGCTTATTAAGAAATATAGAAAGAGATTAAAAAAATTTGGAAATATAAAAGATTTTAAATGGAATGATAGGTTGAAGTGTAAAATATTTCTATTAAATAATAAATTTTTATTAAATTTATTAAAGAATATTTAAAATAAGGAGCAAAGTATATTGAATAACAGATTAAGATATATAGAAGATAGTATTTTTTATGTAATGATAGGATACATTTTTACTATAATTTTTGAAATAAAAGAAATAACAGATACGTTATTAGTATTAATGATTATTTTATCAGGAATAAATATTTATTATAAAAAAATATCTTTAAAAGATTTACCAAATTGGATAAAATGGGCATTAGGAAGTATGATAATTAGTTCTATAATATTAATTTTTTTTAGCCCAGAAATAAGTGAATCATTTAAAGATGTAAAGGTAATGATAAAACAGATAATACCAGTTTTAATGATTTTTTATTTTATTAATGATAAGAAAAAAATAAAAATAATATTTTTTTCTTTTTTAGTTACAGTTTTTTTTGAAATTGGTTATGCATTATTGAATAATTTAGATAAAATTTATAATGCCTTATATAATAATATGCCATTCAGATTAGAAGGATATCGTTTAGATGGTTATAGAGCCAATTTTATGGAATTTTCAATGAAAATACAATTATTTTTAGTTTGTATATATATAATGCTTTTAAGCTTAAAAAATAATAAGTGGAAGTATATATTAAGTGGTGCACTAAGCTTGGGATTAATAGCATTGTTTTTTAATAATACTAGAATGGCATGGCTAATTATAATTTTTATGTTTATTGTGTTGACTAGTTGTAAAATACAAAATATGCAAAAATTGATCATGGTATTTGGTTTAATTATGGTTTTATTTAGTGGATTAATTTATAGTCAACAATGGGTACAAGAACGAATAGAAAATACTATTCATATGAGAGATGGTTCTAGTCAATTACATTATATGTTTGTGCAGGATTCATTAGTTATGATAAAAGAAAAGCCAATAGTAGGTTGGGGAATAGGACAATTCTATAAAGAATATAAAAAATTTTAGATCGGAAAAAACAAATTATTTAATAAAAAAATATAATGATCCAACGCCAGTTCCTCATCCGCATAATAATATTATAATGATTGGTGTAGAGAGAGGTTTTATTGGAATATTTGTTTATATTTTTTCTTTTGGTTGTTTTCTGTGGTATAGTATTAAAGATTGGATTAAATATAAGAGTATATCAGGCTTGATGTTTTTTTCAGTAACATTATGTGTAATATTACATGGCTTTAGTGAATATAGTATAGGATTTAGAGGAATTATGCAGTTTTATTATTGTTTATTAGGTATGTATTTAGTTTATCGAAAATATGAAATTGAAGATAGGAATATGTAATGAATATAGTAAGAGAGAAAATTATATACGGAAATAAAAATGCAAATAGAAATGATTTTCATATTGTTTTTGGTATAGATGATGATTTTGTTAGACCATTAGGTGTATTAATGACATCTATTATAGAAAATAACAAAAATGAAAATATAGTATTTCATATAATTAGTAAATATATAAGTGAAAAGAATAGAAAAATAATAAATCAGTTTGCAATGGTAAATAATATTGCTATAAATATATATGTTATAGATAAAGATATATTTGAAAATTTACCTAAAACAGAATATATTAGTCGTGCAACATATAATAGGTTTTTAATACCAAATATTTTAAAAGATATAACAGATAAGGTATTATATTTAGATGCAGATATTATATGTCTTAATAGTATCAAGTTATTAAAAAAAATTAATATAGATAATAATATTGTAGGGGTAGTAGAAGAAGCTAATAAATATGTAAAAAAACAACAAATAAAAGAATTAAAACTTAAATTTAATAAATATTTCAATGCGGGAGTTATGTATATAAATATAAAAAATTGGATGAAATATGATGTTAATAATAAAATATTAAATGTATTAAAAAGTAAAAAAAAATTTATGTTTAATGATCAAGACATATTAAATATTGTTTTAGAAAACAAATGCACATATATAGATAAAGTATATAATTATGGATTTGATGTTAGATATAAACCTAATAGATATGTATATAATTTACCAGAAAATATTATTTTTTTACATTATGTAGGTAAATTTAAACCATGGCAAAAATGGTGTATGCATCCAGTAAAAAATTTTTTTGAGAAATATTCAAGTATTTCTTTATGGAAAGATATACCATTAGATGAACCTAAGACATATAAACAAATGAAACATATGGGTAAATCTTATAGTATATATAATAAAAAAATAAAAGCTATATATTGGTATTTAAAATATGCTATTTATAAAATAAAAAGTAAATTGTAGAGGAATAATTATGAAAAATTTATTTGTAGTAAATACACCATATCATTTATTAACTTGTTTTATATTAACGCATAGTATTTATAAAAATGATGAAAATTATTTAGTATTAATGCATCCACATGGATATGAAAAATGGAAAACAAATAAGTTAATGACATATATGTCAACTACAAAATGTGGATATAAACAAGTCTTTTTATTATTAGATTGGTTATCTAGTAAGAATAAAAAAGAATCTTATCGGAAACAAGCTAATTATGTAAAAGAGACTATTAAACCTTTAAATATTGATAAAGTTTTTATTGGAGTAGATATATCTCCTGTAAATCAATTATTAGTAATGGCTGTTGGTAAAAATGAATTTTACCGTTTTGAAGATGGTGTATATTCATATATTAATGAAAATAGAAGGCGTAAAAAAAGTCATGCATTATTTCATAAAGTAAAAACATATTTGTTGAAGTGGATATCAGGAATACATGGGGAGATGTATATTAATACAGAAGCAGAAGGTGAAAGCCCTGCTGGAAAATTGGATATCATGTATCAACCATGGCTTTTACAAAGAAAATCACCTGCGACAAAAGAAATAACTGTTGAAATGATAAATCAAGCAATGCAAGATTTAAAATCTCAGCAGTTATTAAATGAGGTATTTAAAGAGAATAGTGTATTATATTTAAGTCAACCAATGGTAGAAAAAGGATTGTTTACTGTTGAAGAGGAAGCAAATTGTTTGAGAAAAATATTATCTACATTAGGAGAAAATGTAATTTTATATTATAAACCTCATCCAAATGATAGTAAGGAAAAATTGGAGTATTATAAAAAGAATTTTAAACAGTTGAAGATTTATAAAGAAATAGAACCAGCAGAATTATTATTTTATGCAAATACTAAATTAAAAGCAGTAATAAGTTATCAATCCTCAGCGTTGTTAAATGTAGAAAAATTTTCAAATAATAAAGTAAAAGTTATTAGTTTAAGTAAAATGTTTTTAAAGAAAGTAAATATACCATACAAATCGCTTTTTATAAAATCGAAAGTAATTTTTTTAGAAAACGAACAAAATATAAATAGTATTATTAAATAAAACAATACTATTTAAGGAATAAAAGAATCTATAGAATAAAGGAGAAGCATAATGCCAATATATATAGTTATGATATGCATAATAGTCATTATAGTCATTATAGGTCTTGTTGACATGTTTAGTACAAATATTAAATTTAAATTAATATATAAATTAGTAAGATATGTTAATAATAAAGAAATAAATAATATAGTTAATACTATTATTAAAGATAAAAAAGAACTGAATGAAAATGATATAAGAGATAAAGTTATTGCAAACTATTTAGAAAAGGGACATATGTTTGATTCTATAGCTATAACACTATTAATAACAATAATAGGATTGATAATAGGTGTTATTACAGATGATGAATATACCAAAATTATAATAATTGTATGGATTGGTATATCATTTTTTAATCTGTTGTTAGTATTAAAAAATGAAACGGATTATATTATAGAACAAAAAGCACTTTTGGACTTAAAAGAGAAAATAAAAAAATCTTAAAATTAATATGTACCCTCTTTACTGAATAAGATCAGTAGGGAGGGTACATATTAGTATGGGGGATATTTATCTAAATAATTGGCTTATTGAATATCGTTTTGTGAATAGCCTTTACAATTTTAATAATATCATGGATGAAACCATTTACTATATCAGAAGAAATTGGCATTCTTTGGGCATTTTTGTGTTGGCGATCATATTGATGGGCAATGATATTTCTACGAGTAAATAATTCGTTTAAACGACGTTTTAGTTTATCTGTTGTTTTTTCCGTAGAATTTATGTCATAAAATGATTCATCAGCAATAGTTTTTAAATTTAGATCTAATAAGTTTAGCTGTTCCTTTATAGAAATAAAAGATAATAAGGTAACATCTTGATATAAATTATTAATAAATGAATTGAAATTATCAGAAGCATTATCTGTATCTAATAATTGATCAAGATATTCTAACTTTATAGACAAATTATTATATTTTGTGCTACGTTTCCAATCATTTTTGAACATACGTAATAAACCATATTTGGTAATTTAATGCATATAAAAATCTAAAGCACTTGCAAGAAAAATTATTTGAGCACGCCAAATATTTTCGGCATCAGTCTTATTGTTATCAGGAAGTTTATTAGCAATTTCGCCTTGGGACTGAATATCACAGATAGTTTCATTGAAGTGATTTAAAATTTCATTTAAGTCAAAAGTAATAATAGGAGATAATTTTTTTGTTCGATTATCAATTATTCTTTCATTTAAATCAAGTGATTTATTCATAAAAAGACCTCTTTATTTAAAGTTCATTTGTAAAAGAGTTTAATAATGTTTTGTTTAAAATAGGAATAGCACCATATTTCCCGGCAATATAATTTTTAGATAAGCTTTCTGTTTTACGTATATTTTTTATTTCAGATAATGAATATAATGTAGTGGAACGTTGATTATCTAATTCAGTAAACCATATTTGGTCACGTCGAAAAAGTTTAATAGTTAATAAATTAGTATCATGTGTAGTAAAAATTAATTGGGCAAATTGTTTTTTTTGCCGTCTTTGAAATAAATAAATAAGTTGATAAAGAATATATTCATGTAGATTGTTTTCGAGTTCATCACATAATAAAACTTTGCCAGTAGATAGAATATCTAATATTGGTCCTAAAATCTCAAAAAGTTTTTTTATACCAGCGGATTCTTCGTTAATTAAATCTGTTTGAAATTCTTTATAAATTAATTTTGTATTTATTTTTTGTAAATTTATTGAAGAAAATTTAGCTAAAAATGGATGTGTTTCTAATATATTATCTTTTTCTATTTTAGGAATAATATCAATAAGCTCGATACCTAAAGCATTACATAATTTAATGAAATCTTTTTTTATAGAAATATTATCTTGTAAAAGTTCAATAGAATAATTTAACCAATTATTTTGTTTAGAGTCATAAAATATTAAATCTTCATTGAAGAATGAATAAACAACAAGTGCTTCAGGAATATTACTATAATTTGCGATACAAGATAAAAATAATCTATTAGGCTTCAATATATCTCTTTGACTGACTTCGATATTTTTTTTGTATTGATTATTAATAGAAATATTAAGATGTTCTCGTTCAAATATTTTTGTTTTTCTTTCATTAGGGAATGAATATAAATATTCTTCAAGAATTTCTTCTTTATTAAAACTAAAACCATAAGCATAGCGGATATTTTCTTTAATGAACTGAATAGTGTATTCTGTAGGTATAAGATTTGAGTTTAATTTATGGAAGTGATATGGTAGAGTTAGATTTGGTTCAAAAGTTAAGCTATTAGTGACTAAAAATTTCATGTTTTGAATAGCAGATAAAAAATTGCTTTTTCCGGAACCATTAGCACCATAGATGACAGCAGAACGTAATATTTTGTGGTTTTTATAAGTTTTTAATAGAGTTTTATGAGTAGTATCTTTACTTGCTAATAGTGAAAAATTTATAGGGTTTTTTATTGATTTATAATTGGAACATTGAAATTCTAATAACATATAATCACCTCTTATACTTATTATAATTGGTTTTTTGGGAATTTACCATCTATATTTGCTAAAAAATAGCAAATATAGCATATAAAATACAAAAATAGAGATATACAGACAAAAGAATTAATTGATATAATATTATTAATATATACTTAGTGAGGTAAATGATTATGAAAGCAATATTTTTTGATATTGATGGTACATTAATAGAAGGAACGCATCCAGATTATCGTTATATGAGTGAGAAAGTGCAAAATGCCATTCGAAAATTGCAGGCTGAGGGTAATTATGTGTTTATAGCAACTGGTCGTTCTTTTGCGTTTCTTGATGAAAAAATAAAAAATTTTGGTTTTGATGGTTATGTATTGCTTAATGGTTCAGTTATATTTTTCATGATAAGATTATTTATAGAGCGCCACTTGAAAAATCTTTTGTGGAAAAAATAATATCTATTATTTGTAGGATGACTTATTTTTATAAGAAATGAGATGAATGTTTTGTAAAAATATAGATTATAAGAAGAATTTAAAGTATTAATAATTAAGAGATGGTGATATATTATGGCAAGTTGTTCAATTTATCAATTTAATGCTGAATTAAAAGGTTATAAACCAAGAATGTGGCGTCGTTTTCAAGTTTCGGAAGATATTTCTTTAGCAAGATTAGCATATATTGTTATGACTCTTTTTGAAATGAGAGCTAATCATTTGTTTGATTTTGAATTTAAGATGGAATTGAATAAATCTAAATTAATAAAGGAATTGGGAAGAGAAAATATAGAGATACCAAGAAAATTTTTATTAAATATAATAAAGATAGGATTACCTGATAGTGAAACTAATGAATTAGATAAAAGGATTTATGACTTTAATATTTTTGATGTGAAAATGAAACACTTTATTACACCAATGATGCCTAAAACTAGATTTACATATGATTTTGGTGATGATTGGGAAATAAATGTAAAATTAGAAAAAATTATCATAGATGAAACATTATCGAAAAAGGATTTACCACGTGTATTAAAAGGTAAAGGATATGGTATTATTGAAGATTGTGGTGGTATTGATGGATTAAAAAGTATTGCTGAAGCCTATAGTGAAAAAAGTGGTGAAGAATATGAAAATTATTGTGAATGGTTATTAGATGATGATATAGATTTAGCATCCTTTGATATAGTAGATATGAATAATAGATTGAAAAATATTCCAAGAATTTATGAAAAAATTTATGAGCATGGAATATATCCTACAGAGCAAGAAATAGAATTGATTGAAAGAGATTATTAAAATAAAGATAAAATTTTTAGTAATGAGGTATGTTATGAAAGCAGTATTTTTTGATATTGATGGAACTTTGATTGAAGGTACACATCCAGATTATCGTTATATGCGTGAAAACGTACAAAAAGCGATTCGTAAATTACAAGAGCAAGGTCATTATGTATTTATTGCTAGTGGTCGTTCACTTGCTTTTCTTGATGAAAAAATAAGAAATTTTGGTTTCGATGGTTATGTATTGCTCAATGGTTCAGTTATATTTTTCCATGATAAGATTATTTATAGAGCGCCACTTGAAAAATCTTTTGTGGAAAAAATCACATCTATTTGTGATGAACATGATATGCAATACAGCTTACAGGGAGATTTTCATACTTATGTAGATAAAAATTTTGAATATCTAATCTATCGTTTAGGGCAATATGGAATTTTTGCTGACCAATTGACTTTCGATTATGATAAAAAAGCTATAGATGTTTATAAATTAGAAATAGATTCACCTAGACATGAAGATAGAAAATATATCATAGAGAATTTGCCTGAAGATATGACTTATGTAGAAGATATGAACCATAATTATTGTCATTTAGAAGTCTATGCTAAAGAAAATTCTAAAGCTACAGGTGCATTAAAGGTTTTAGAGTTATTGAATATAGATATAAAAGATAGCTATGCCTTTGGTGATGGAGATAATGATATTGAAATTTTATCTACAGTAGGAATGGGTATGGCAATGGCAAATGGCAGTGTAAAAGCTAGAAATAGTGCTAAAATTGTAGTTCCATCAGTATTTGAAGATGGTGTAGCTTATGGTATTGAAAGATATATTTTAGGTAAATAGGATTTTTTTAATTTATCTAGAATAAGATAGAGAGAATATATTTTATTAATAAATTTTTTTAGATATGGAAGGTTGGGGCATCAACCTTCTTTGGAGAGATATAGTAAGACCTGCTATTTTAGTAGGCAAGTATCGTTTGTATCCAAGAATCCCCTGCCTTTAGGCATGGGGAGTATGTCAAAAGAACATTTCCACTTTATTTAGAAGATGATACAAATGCTAATCCGACTGGTGGCATTTGTGAAATTCAATATAAATTAGTTGATGGTGAAGCTTGCCGAATTTTAAAACTTGTTAAATACACTATTTATAATATTGTAGATGAAAAAGTAATGAAATAAAATCATAAATAAAAATCCTACAGATAAATTCTGTAGGATTTTTTTATATAAATATAATTATTTAGCCATTAATTCAGCGATTTTATTAGCAATTGCAGATGGGTCTTCTGGCATCATACCTTCGATAAGAAGTGCCTGAGCATATAAAAGTGAGCAATAATCTTTGAATGCAGTACTTTCTTTGCCTTGTTCATGTACTTTTTGTAAACGAGCAAATAAGTCATGTTTTGGATTGATTTCTAAAATACGTCTAGCTTTGAACATTGGATTATTTGCATCAGCAAAAGCTTGTTCCATAGCGAAGCTTGGACCTTGTTCGTCAGCTACTAAGCAAACAGCAGAAGATTTTAAACGGCTACTAATTTTTACTTCAGCAACTTTATCGCCAAGAGTTTCTTTGATATCTTTGATTAAATCTTCATTGGATTTTGCGATGGTTTCAGTTTCTTTTTTCACTTCTTGAGATTCAACATCATCAAGGTCTAAATCGCCACGGCTGATGGAGTGGAATGGTTTACCTTCATATTCACGCATAACTTCAATAGCGAATTCATCAACGTTATCAAGGAAGTATAATACATCAATACCTTTATCGCGTAGAATTTCCATCTGTGGTAAGCTATCGATGCTTGTACGGTCTTTACCTGTAGCGTAGTAGATTTTTTTCTGGCTTTCAGGCATATTTTCTACATATTCTTTTAAAGTGATGAGTTTATCTTCTTTGGAAGTTGTGAATAGGAGTAAATCTTTTAATTTATTTACTACATCACTGCCACCATTATAGACACTGCCATAGATACCGATTTTTAAAGATTTACCGTATTCTTTCCAGAATTGTTCATATTTACTGCGGTCTTTTTTGAGTGTATTTGCTAATTGTTTTAAGATAGTTTTTTCTAAGTTTTTACCGATTAATTTTAATTCACGGCTCTGTTGTAAAAGTTCACGAGAGATATTTAAGGAGAAATCAGGAGAGTCAACTAAACCTTTAACAAAGCGGAGATATTCAGGTAAGAGGTCTTTGCATTTATCCATGATGAATACATGACGAGAATAAAGCTGTAAGCCTGGTTCATAATCGCTATGGTAAAGATTGTAAGGAGCATGTGCAGGGAAGAATAAAAGGGAAGTATATTCGATATTACCTTCGATTTTATTGTGCATTACTTCCATTGGTTTTTCCCAATCATGGAAAAGATTTTGATAGAATTCAGTGTATTCTTCTTCTTTGATTTCAGATTTATTTTTAGCCCAAAGTGGTTGCATGGAGTTTAAGATGCGAATTTCATTTTTCTTGATAGTGCCAGCACCTTCGATTGGTTTACCATCAGCATCTTTTGGCTGTTCTTCAACGACAAAGTTCATTTTGATTGGGTAACGAACATAATCGGAATATTTTTTTACAAGAGATTGTAATTTATATGTGTCAGTAAAGTTTTCTTCAGCTTTATCACCATAAAATTCAGGTAAAAGTGTGATAGTGATATTAGTACCACGGCTATCTTTAGTGCATTCTTCAATAGTGTAAGAACCGTCAGCTGTGGATTCCCATTTATAAGCTTGAGTTTCGCCAGCTTTTCTGGAAACTACAGTGATTTTTTCAGCTACCATGAAAGCGGAGTAAAAACCTACACCGAATTGACCGATTAAATCTTTTTGAGTGTCATTGTCGCCTTCTTTAGCTTGTTGAAGTTTTTCCAAGAATGCTTTTGTACCAGATTTTGCGATAGTACCTAAGTTTTCAATGAGTTCTTCTCTATTCATACCAAGACCATTATCAGAAATAGTCAATGTATGGCTAGCTTCATCAGGAATTAAGAAAATTTCATAATCGCTATTGCCTTCGAGTAAATCACGATTTGTAAGTGATTCAAAATGTAATTTATCGATTGCATCAGAAGCATTGGAAATTAATTCACGAAGGAATATTTCACGGTTTGTATAAATAGAATGTATCATTAAATCGAGTAATTTTTTAGTTTCAGCTTGAAATTGATGTGTTTCTTTAGCCAAGATTTGTCACTCCTAAATTTAGATTAAAAATGAATTATTAGCACTCTAATACAAAGAGTGCTAACCGTTAATTATTATTATATAATTATAGGTCAAAATGTCAATAGAGAATAAAAGAAAAAGCCAGTTATACTGGCTTTTTCTCTATTTTTAAGATTATTTATCATTGAAGGATAATAAACCATATTGGTAATTATTAATATCATCTTCAGTTAATGCTGATTTTGATGATAAAACGATACAGTAATTGGATTTTGCACCTTTAAAATATGTTTCGATATGTTGTCCTTCTTGTTCAATTGTTTTATCTACTTGACCATCTTTATCTGTATCGATTTGGATAGTTTTTGCAGTAACAGCATAAATAGCATTATGTCCTTGAATTGGAACAAGAGAAATCGCTTCATATCCACGTTCAATAGCTAATCGAGTAAATAAATCTTGTCTAGCTTCATCAGTTAAATTATCAAGGTCAGGGAAAGTATCATTACTGAAAGCATTTGGGGAAATAACCCAGTATTTTGTAGGGTTATGACCATCTGTTTCAAATATGAGAACATCTCCTTGTTCTTGAGGGGAAAGAATACTCAAATTAATTACAGCGAGAGGTTTTTCAGGACATTTTATACTGTAACCGAAGCGTTCGCTAGTATATAAATATCCGTCTGCTGCAAAACTTGTGCCTGGCATAGCTGCTACAGCTAGTAGTGTAAAAATACTCATAAAAGTCAGAAACATTCTTTTTAAAATCATAAGTATATCTCCTTAAATTTATAGAATAAGATGCTATAAATTTATAGCATCTTATTCATAGTATTTATTTAGCCAATTATATCATAGATAAGCATAAAAAGCGATTTTTATTTTATATCAAAAGATAATATTGGTCAAAAAAATTACATAAATTTATCGACTTCGGATTTTGGTTTAACTTTCTTATCTCCAGTGAGCCAAGAAGTTATTTTCATAACAACAAGATACATAACAGGGATTAAGAATACACCTAAGATAGTGGCAAAAATCATACCACCAACAACGGCAATACCCATGTTATTACGAGCAGCAGCACCAGCACCAGTTGCTACAGCAAGTGGTAAACAGCCGATGATGAATGCAAGAGATGTCATTATGATTGGACGAAGACGAAGTTTTGCCGCTTCTAAAGCAGCTTTTAATGGTTTCATACCAGTATCAACACGAACTTTAGCGAATTCTACGATAAGAATAGCGTTCTTAGCTGCCAAACCGATGATAACGATGATACCGATTTGCATATAGATACTGATTTGCATATTTAAGACATATGCAGATAATAAAGCACCAAAGATACCAGTTGGTACTGTTAATAATACAGCATATGGTACACTCCAGCTTTCGTAAAGAGCTGCAAGGCATAAGAATACGAAAACAAGAGCTAAGACCATAACTTGAGCTGTGGAACTTGTAGCTGCACGTTCTTCACGGCTCTGACCAGACCAGTCAATATTGAAGCCATTTGGAGCTTCTTGTTTGATTACTTCTTCAATAGCTGCCATTGCTTGACCTGAGCTGTAGCCTGGTTTTGGACTACCTTGGATAGTTACACTACGGCTAGCATTGAAACGAGAAATAATCGCAGGTCCGGAATTTAATTTTGGTTTAATTAATGTGTTCAATGGAACCATTTGACCATTGGAACCTCGGATAAAGATGAAACGAGTAGTATCAGCTTCATCACGGAATTGACTTTCTGCCTGCATTACTACTTTATAAGAACGACCAAATTGGTTAAAGTCATTGATTTCTGTACCACCAAAGTTTACTTGAAGAGCAGTAAATACATCAGAAATATTTAAACCTAAGTTTTTAACTTTTTCACGGTCTACTTCAAATTCATAAATTGGAGAGTTTACACTATATGTTGTATAAACACTTTGAAGTTCAGGACGAGTATTAGCTACAGCTACGATTTTTTTAGTGATAGTATCTAATTCTTCATTAGTATGACCACTCATATCTAGAAGCTGTAAAGTAAAGCCACTAACCATACCAAGACCTGGTAAAGATGGTGGATTCATAGCAATAATGGAGGCTTCTGGATAACTCATAGCACCTTGTTTAAATGCCATACCAACTTCAGCATTGATACTTGTTTCTGGTGAAGTACGTTCACTCCAAGGGTCTAGACCTACGAAGAATGTAGCTGCACTGGATTTTGCACCACCAGATAAGATATCATAACCTGAAATACCCATTACCTGAGAAACACCAGGGTTTTTCTTTAATTCTTCAGCAAGACGAGTCATAACTTCGTCAGTATTATTTAAAGAAGTACCTTCTGGTAAGCTTACAGAACCAAGATAATAACCTTGGTCTTCAGCAGGAATAAATGTAGTTGGAATTATTTTAAATAAACCAAACATTAAAGCTACGATAATAACTAAAGCAGTAACACAAAGTTTTGCTTTACCGATTAATTTGGCAACATATTTTACATAACCACGAGTCATCCAATTCATAAATTGGTTGAAACGGATGAAAAATGCACCAAAATTAGATTTATTTTCATCAGCAGTATGTGGTTTTAACATTGTAGCACAAAGTGCAGGAGTAAGAGTCAAGGCCACGAATGCTGATAATGCCATAGAAATAGCAATAGTCAATGCGAACTGACGATATAAGATACCAGTCATACCACTAAGACCAGCAACTGGAACGAATACAGAAGCAAGAGTGAAGGCAATAGCAACAACTGGACCTTGTACTTCGTCCATAGCACGACCTGTTGCTTCTTTTGGACTAAGACCATCTTCAGCCATATGACGTTCAACGTTTTCAATAACAACGATAGCATCATCGACAACAAGACCGATGGCAAGAACCATACCAAAGAGAGTCAAGGTATTGATGGAGAAATCAAGTACTACGAAAGTTGCAAATGTACCAATAAGAGATACTGGAACAGCGAGCATAGGGATGAGCGTAGCTCTCCAACTTTGTAAGAAAAGATAAACAATGAGCATTACAAGTAATAATGCTTCAATAAATGTATGAATTACTTCGTTGATAGATTCACTGATATAAGTAGTGTTATCAACAACAGTATCATATTCAATATCTGGAGGGAAATCGGCTTTGGATTCTTCAAGAACTTGTTTTACTTGACTTACAGTATCCATTGCATTGGCATCACTAGTAAGCTGAACACCGAATGCTACGGCATTTTGGTTATTGTGTTTAGCGATGATATTATTTGTTCTAGCGCCTGTTTCTACTTTAGCAATGTCTTTGACACGAACAAATGAGCCACTATTAGCATCAGAACGAATAATAATATTTCCAAATTCTTCAGGTGTGATTAAACGACCTTGAATTTTACCAGTATATTGGAATTCTTGATCACGTGGTGCTGGCAATTGACCAATTGTACCAGCTGGAGCTTGAGTGTTTTGTTCTTTTACAGCACTAACGACATCGGCAACAGTAAGACCAAGTTCAGCAAGTTTATCTGGATTGATCCAAATACGCATGGAATAGTCAGAACCGAATACGTTTAAGTCCCCAACCCCAGGAACACGTTTGATTTTATCTACAAGGTAAATATCAGCATAGTTTTTCAAGAACACGCTGTCATAAGTACCATTTGGAGATGTAAGTGATAATACCATTGCCATATCACTAGAGGCTTTACGAGTAGTAAGACCAAAAGTCTGTACATCAGATGGTAAGCTTGGTGTAGCAGTGGCAGCATTATTTTGAACTTTTACGGAGTCCATATCACCGTTTGTACCGAGTTTGAAGACTACTTGAAGATTGTAACGACCATCATTGGCAGAAGTAGAACTCATATAGTCCATGCCTTCAACACCGTTTACTTGTTGTTCAACTACCTGAGCAATGGTCTCATTGACTGTATCTGAGTTAGCACCAGTGTAAGTAGTACTTACGGTAATAGTCGGTGGAGAAATCTGTGGATATTGTGCTATTGGTAAGTTAAAAGCAGAAATTGTACCTAAGATTACAATGATTAAAGATATAACAATAGCAAATATCGGACGATTTATAAAGAATCTTGACAATTATAGCACCCCCTGATTAAAAAGTTAAACCTAATTCTTCAGGAGTTACCATAGTGACGTTAAGAGGAACGCCTTCTTGTAATTTAGTAAGACCTTCAACAACAACAACGTCATTAGTATCTAAACCATCTTTAACGATCCAATAACTTCCGATTTTATCACCAACAGTAATGGCTTTAGTAACAGATTTATTATCTGGGCCTACAACCATAACGAATGTTTTATCTAAAAGTTGTTGTACAGCACGTTGTGGAATTAAGATAGCATTTGGTAACACTTCGCCAGTTACTTTTACACGAGCGAACATACCAGGAAGTAAAAGACCATCTGGATTATCAAATAAAGCATTGATTGCAAGTGTACCAGTATTTGTAGTTAAAGAACGATCTACTTGCACAATGTGACCAGAAACAGGATATTCTGTGCCATCACTTAAAGTGATAGTTACATTGTTAGTATCACTATTAAAGAAAGATGCAAGATTTAAATATTCATTTTCACTTACATTAAATTGAGCATATACCTGGTCTACAGAGCCCATTGTTACAAGAACTGTACTTCCAGCAGTAGCATAAGTACCTACATCAATATCATTGATATCGAGTTTACCAGAAGTTGGGGCATAAACAACTGTATCATCTAAATCTTCTTGAGCTTTTTTTACAAGAGCAGCATTGGAATCAATGATTGCTTGCTGAGCTTGCAATGATGCAGTTAAAGCTTCTACTTGAGATTGTTGAGTTGCAGCTTGTTGATCGGAAATTGCGTTTTGAGATAATAATGTTTGGTAACGATTATTATCTACTTGAGCATTTTGTAATGTAGCTAAAGCATTTTGATAATTAGCTTGAGATTGAGCTAATGTTGCTTGAGCTGAGAGCAATGTACTTTCATATTGACGACTGTCAATTTTGTAAAGTGGTTGACCTGCTTGTACGAATTCGCCACCTGTAATATATTTTTCAACAATTGTGCCTGAAACACGAGAAGTGATTTTTACTTCATCTGTTGATTTGATATTACCAGCATATTCATAATTAAGTGGTGTATCACGTTTGATTACCTGCATTGCTTTTACAGTTGCAGGACCACCTGCTGTTTTGTTGCCCTGTGATGTAGCTGTTAACTTAGAATATGCAAGATATCCAATAAGTGCTATAACTACTATGGCTACAACTAGGATAACAGCTTTTTTCTTTGATTGTGTGGCCAAAATTATTAAACCTCCTTTGATAAATTTCAAAAGCTGTGCTTTAGCACAGCTTTATAATCAGCTTTTTAGATTTTTTATAAATAGCTGATAGTACACAAGTATTTACTATTATCGTGTTCTATAGTATAGTATATCTATTGAAAAGTCAAGAATTTTGCACTCTTGAAGACAGTTTTTAATCTGGTTTTAATCTTTGAAAAAATAAAATTTTTTATTATTAATTTTTGACAAAGGGAGAGAAATTTTTGGAGAAGAATAGCAGAAAGATATCAGATATTTATTTTGATTTATTTGATATTATGATGACTTATAATCACAAATTATGGCGAACTGCAGCTTTGCCATTACCACTCAATCACTTTGCAGTGATGTATTATCTTTTTGAAAAAGAGGATACATTTGCTACTGTAACAGAGCTAGCAAAACATTTATCTATATCAAAACAACAGATGAGTCCTATCATTGATAAATTAGTAAAAAAAGAATTTATTAAAAAGACTTGTTTAAGTAAGGATAGAAGATATAGTCAAATTTCTTTGAGTGAAAAAGGTAGAAATTTTTTAAAGGAACATCAAAAATCGCAAAGGCTTATTTTTATGGAAAGCACGACTGATTTATCAGATAGTGATACGGAAAAATTTGATCAAAGTGTAAGACTTGTAAAGAAAATGATGGCGAAAATATTTGAAAAGCAAAAAGGATAAACTTGTTTACATGTTGACAATAATGATTATTTGCTATATCATAAAAAATTGAACCATTTATTTAATGAAATGAGATTAATGGTTTTGTGATATGGGGGTAATTAGAATGAAAATGAGTAAATTGGCAATTATAGGTCTTGGTCATGTAGGTTCAGCTGTATTAACACAAGCAATGGCAATGAATTTAGCTGCTGAAATCGTATGTATAGATATTAATGAAAAAGTAGCTCATGGCGAAGCTTTAGATGCAACTCATGCGACACCTTGTACGTATGTACCAGGTATGAAAGTTTATTCAGGCGATTTTAGTCAGTGTAAAGATGCTGATATAATTATTTGTTCTGGTGGCCCTAGTATCTTACCTGGGGAAAATTTAGATAGACTAATACTTGCAGAACGAAATGTAAAAGTTATTGGTGAAATCATGACAGAGGTTACAAAATATACAAAAAATACACCTTTTATCATGATTACTAATCCGCTTGATGTAACTACATATTTGGCAGCTACTAAATTCGGTTATGAAAAAGGAAAATTATTCGGTACAGGGACTACTTTAGAAACACTTCGCTTAAAACGCATCATAGCAAATCATTATAATGTTGATGCTAAAGATGTTCAGGGCTTTATGCTTGGTGAACATGGTAATTCTGCTTTTCCTGCATGGTCTACAATCAGCATTGGCGGTGTGCGTTTAGCTGATTTAGATAAATATTATGATCATAACAGTGATTTTGATAAAAAAGCTATAGCTCAGGAAGTAGTAAATACAGCATATGATGTATTATTGTCTAAAGGTTGGACAAATACTGGTATAGCAATGGGCGCTTGTAGATTAGCTCGTGCTGTTATGTTTAATGAACGCTGTGTAACACCAGTTTCTACTCCGCTTGAAGGCGAATATGGCTTAACAGATGTAGCACTTAGCTTGCCAAGTATCATTGGTGCAAATGGTGTAGAAAAACGATTAGCTATAGATTTACCAGAAGATGAATTAAAAGCTCTTCATTTTAGTGCAGAAAGTATAAAAACTGTACTTAGAGCAAATAAATTGATTGACTAAGTATGAATATAAAATAAAGCTACTTTTGATTTAGAGATAAAATCGAAAGTAGCTTTATTATTTTGGTAAGAAAATAAAGTTGTTTGCAAGAAAAACCATAGATATAAAAGACAAGTATCTTTAGATGTGATAGAATAACATAGATATTGTAAAAAATAATGATAGATTTTAAATAACCTAAGGGGATTTTTAATGGAAAAAAGTAAATTAGTTATTTGCGATTTAGATGGTACTTTATTTGATACGCGCAGAGTGAATTATATGGCATATCGTGAAGCTATTGAAAGAGCTGGACTACCTGTGATTTTTGATTACGATATATATGTTGAAAAATGTTGGGGTCCTACTTATCGTGGATTTTTACCGATAATGGGTGTTCCTGAAAATCGTTTTGAAGAAATTCATGATGCTAAGAAATTATATTATGAAGAAAATCTAAAATATGCTGCAGAAAATACTCATTTGTTCAATATTATTAAAGCTATGAAAAATGAATATCATACAGCTGTAGTAACAAGTGGTTCAAGTAATTCTAAAGATATTTTGCGTTATTTTGGCAGATTAGAATTATTTGATGTTATTTTTACTATTGATGATGTGAAAAATGGCAAGCCAGATCCAGAAGGATTTTTAAAAGCAATGGAATATTTTAAGGTTAAGCCAGAAAATACCATTATTTTTGAGGACTCTGACGTAGGCTTGGCAGCTGCAAGAAAAACAGGTGCTAGTATTTGCGTAGTTGATGATTTTAAATAATATGATTAAAATGATTTTTGAGGTGAAATATGTTTACAATAACTACAAATTCACCTGAACAAACAAGTCTTTTAGGTGAAAAGATAGCAAATTTAATTCAAGATAATTTGATAATTTGTCTTGAAGGTGATTTAGGTGCAGGTAAAACTTTATTTACACAAAGTTTATGTAAAGCTTTGAAGGTAAAAGAAATCGTTACAAGTCCTACTTTTAATTTAATGAATGTATATGAAGGTAAAAAGCGTATATATCATTTTGATTTATATCGTTTAGAGCAACCAGAAGATTTAGAGGAAATCGGTTTTTACGAGTATACTGATGTTGAAGATGAAGTAGTACTGATTGAGTGGCCAGATAGGTTTTTTGCCTATATGCCAGAAGATTATTTGCATTTAAAAATCGAGCGTGGCGATAGTGAACAAAAGCGTATAATTACTATCAATCTTGAAGGTCAAAAATATAAAAATATTTATGAGGAGTTGAAGCACTGTGGCAATATTAGCGATTGATACTTCAACAATAGTTTCAGGTGCTGCTATTGTGCAAAAAGATAAATTAGTTGCAGAGATTATCATGCAATTAAAATTACCCCAATCAGAAGTTTTATTAGGGCATGTGCAAGATGTTTTAAAAATTGCACATATGGATAAATCTGATTTAACAGGTGTAGCTATAAGCATAGGGCCTGGCTCTTTTACAGGGTTACGTATAGGTCTTGCTACTGCTAAAATGTTATCATATGCTTTATCCATTCCTGTAGTGGCTGTATCTTCATTAGAGGCTATGGCTTATCATTATCCAGTGCCAGGTGTATATGTGGCAAGTGTATTAGATGCACAAAAAAGCAATGCCTATTTTGCTTTGTATGAGTGGAATGGCAAGGGCTTTGATGAGAAAAAACAAACTTGCGTGATGGATTTTGAAGAAGTGGTAAAATATTGTTCTACTTTGGATAAACCAGTAGTATTTGTAGGAGATATCGCTCAAAAGAAAGCAGAAATAATCGCTCAATATGAAAATGTTTCTTTAGGTTTACCACATCTTTGTATGCCTAGAGCAAGTAATGTGGCTATGGCAGCAAAAACTAGATTTGAAAATGAAGATTATGATAATATCATGGATTTAGAACCTGTATATATTCGCCGTTCAGAAGCTGAAGTTTTATGGGAAAAACGCCATGGCGAAAAATTAACAGATTTATAAGGTGAAAATATGCAAATAAATTTTCGTAAAATGACTCCAGAAGATGCAAGTGCTGTGGAAGTTGTAGAAAAATCTTGTTTTGATATGCCGTGGTCAAGACAATCTTTTTGGCAGGAAGCTTCTAATGATAAAGCTTATTATTTGTTGGCTTTAGATGGCGAAAGAGTCATTGGCTATGTAGGTGTTTGGATATTATTTGATGAAGCTCAAATAACAAATGTGGCTATAACTCCTGAATATCAAAATAAAGGTATAGGTCGATTGATGATGAAGGAAATCATCAAGATTTCTCAAGAAAGAAAGGCAAATGCTATGACTTTAGAAGTTCGACCAAGTAATAAAGGAGCAATACATTTGTATGAATCATTAGGTTTTAAATCTGTAGGTCGCCGTCGTGGGTATTATGAAGATGGTGAAGATGCTGAAATCATGTGGATAACAGATTTGACCAATATAAAATAATATACTGAGGTGATAGTATGCACCAATATTTATTTTTTGTTGGTGATTTTCCGATAAGAGCATATGGTCTGATTTTATCTTTGAGTATTATTTTGGCAACAGGTGTAGCTTATTTCTTAGCAAAACAAGATGGCAGATGGCACAATCATATTGTAGATATCGGTATTTATAGTGGTATCGCTGGTATTGTGGGCGCTAGATTGTGGGATGTATTTTTCTTTGATTGGGCATATTATAGTCATCATTTAAGTGAAATTTTTTATGTATGGCAAGGTGGTATGGCTATTCAAGGTGGTATCGTTTTTGGCGTGGGAGCAGGAATTATTTATGCTAGACGTCATAAAATAGATATCTTAGCACTAGCTGATATCGTAGCTCCTGCAATTATTTTAGGGCAAGCCATTGGTCGTTGTGCTAATTTGTTAAATGGCGATGCTTTTGGTGCGCCAACTGGTGGCAATTTTGGTATTATTTATCCAGAAACAACACTTGCTTATCATACGTATGGTGCTCAACCATTATGGCCTGCTGAGGTCTGGGAAGGTCAAATTGATTTTGTGATTTTTGCTCTATTGTTGATTTTTAGAGCTTTTCCTCATGCCAAAGGACAAGCTTTTTCTTTATATATAATGTTATATAGTTTAGCTCGCTTTGGCTTGGAATTTTTGCGTGGCGATTATGCTACTCCTGTATTTTTAAGCTTTACATCTGCACAGACAACTAGTTTAGTGGCTTTTATTTTAGCATTGATTTTCTTTATTTATTGTCAGATAACATATTCTAGGCAGAAAAAAACAGTCAAATCTAAAATAAATAAAAATAGAATAAAAAATAAAAGAGGATATTAAATATGAAAAAATATCTATATCTTATTTGTTTATTATGCTGTTGTGCATTTGTAAGTAATATACAAGTAGTATCAGCACAATCATCAGCTCCATATGTAAGAGTAGGCTTATTACAGGGAGTACAAGAAGTTGTAATTACAGCAAATGATGATTTTGTGGTCAAAGATGTTGACAATAAAGTAAATTATAAATTTAAAAAGATGAATGAAGTAAATATTCGTCAAAAAGATAGAACAGTTTATGTCAATAAAAAAGGCAAGGAAACTACTACTTTAGTGGTAGCAGTCAAAGATAATGCCCCTGTAATTGTCAATGGCAAACGATATAGAGGAAATTTGATTATTCAACCGCATAAAGCAGGGCTTACAGTGATAAATCGTTTATTGATTGATGAATATTTATATGGTGTCGTACCAGAAGAAATGCCTGCTAGTTGGAATATAGAAGCTTTGAAAGCTCAAGCTGTAGCTGCTAGAACTTTTGCTTTATATGATAAGCTTGATCGAAAACATACAAAAGAAGGTTTTGACGTCTGCGTAACGACAGATTGCCAAGTTTATGGTGGTATGGATTCAGAAGCTGCGACTACAAATAAAGCTATAGATGCTACAAAAGGAGAAGTCATTGTTTATTTAAATCAACCTATATGTTCAGTGTTTCATGCAGCTTCAGGTGGTCAAACTGATGACAGTATCAATGTATGGAATGTCAATGTGCCTTATTTGAGAGCAGTAGAAGATAAAGAGGAGCAATCTCCATATCAAAGTTGGGCAGTATCTGTAACAGTAGATAATTTAAGTAAATCTATAAAAAATTCATATAGTGATATTGGTACAATAAAAGAAATAGATTTTAGTGGATTGAAAAAAAATCCAAATAAAGCAAGTAAATCGCAAGTTGTAAAATTTATAGGTAGTAATAAAAAATCTGTGGAATTGACCAAGACACAGCTTCGTAGTTTATTGGGTTTAAAAAGTAGCAATTTTACTATAGAATTAGAAGGTAATAAAAAAGCTAAAGGCGATACTTTAAAAATTGATAAAGATGATAAAAAATTGATTTTTAAAGGCAGTGGTTTTGGCCATCGTTTGGGAATGTCTCAATGGGGAGCAAAATCTTTAGCGGATAAAGGTAAAAAATATCAGCAAATTTTATATCATTATTATAGTGATGTAAATATAAAAGATATGTATAAATAAAAATAAAGGGGATAATATTTAATGCTATTAAATGAGTTTGACTATAATCTTCCAGAAGAATTAATAGCTCAAACACCATGTGCTAAACGTGACCATTCACGCTTGATGGTGTTAAATCGCAAAGAAAAAACTATTGAACATAAACATTTTTATGATATTAAACAGTATTTACGCAAAGGTGATACTTTAGTATTTAATGATACAAAGGTAATGCCTGCTCGTCTTATTGGTCATAGAGCAAAAACAGGCGGTAAGGTTGAAGTATTTTTATTAAAGCGTTTAACAAATACTAATCAATGGGAAGTTTTAGTAAAACCAGGTAAAAAAGCTCAATTAGGTAATATCATTGAATTTAGTGATGAGCTTGCTTGTGAAGTTGTAGGTCATACAGATTTTGGCGGTCGTATTGTAGAATTTAAATTTGATGGTATCTTTGAAGAAATCTTGGATAGATTGGGTGAAACACCACTTCCACCATATATTCATGAAAAATTAGAAGATAAAAATCGCTATCAAACTGTATATGCAAGAGAAGAAGGCTCAGCAGCAGCACCAACAGCAGGTCTTCATTTTACAAAAGAATTATTAGCGGAAATAAAAGAAATGGGTGTAAATTTAGCTTTTGTAACACTTCATGTAGGTCTTGGCACTTTCCGCCCTGTAAATGTAGATAATATTGAAGACCATGTAATGCATAAAGAATTCTACCATATTGAAAAAGAAGCAGCAGATATTATCAATCAAACTAAAGCTAATGGTGGTAGAGTAATCGCTGTAGGTACAACATCTATCCGTACTTTAGAATCAGCTGCGAAAGAAGATGGCACTATCTCTCCAATAGCAGAAGAAACAGGCATTTTTATTTATCCTGGCTATAAATTTAAAATCGTAGATTCCATAATCACTAATTTCCATTTACCAAAATCAACTTTAATCATGTTAATCAGCGCTTTTGCTGGCAGAGAATATGTACTTTCTGCCTATGAAGAAGCAGTAAAAGAAAAATACCGTTTCTTTAGCTTTGGCGACGCTATGTTTATAGAATAAGATAGTTATTTTTAGAAAAATTTTCTTTTGGTTCATTTTCTTTTATTTAAAAGAAAAACGAATAAATATATTTATCTTGGAGGCATAATGAAACCTGCAATTACTTATGAACTTATAAAGCAGTGTCCACATACTGGAGCACGTGCTGGTCGTATTCACACACCACATGGTAGTTTTGATACACCTATTTTTATGCCTGTAGGTACTCAGGCTAGTGTTAAGACTTTAGCACCGGAAGAATTAAAAGAAATGGGTGCTGGAATTATTTTAAGTAACAATTATCATTTATTTTTGCGTCCTGGCTCTAAGCTTGTTAAAGAAGCTGGCGGTTTGCACAAATTTATGAATTGGGATAGAGCTATTTTGACAGATAGTGGCGGATTTCAGGTATTTAGTTTAGGCGATTTGCGTAAAATATCTGAAGAAGGTGTAACTTTCCGTTCTCATATCGATGGTTCTAAAAAGTTTTTATCTCCAGAGATTGCTACACAATCACAAATGGATTTAGGTGCAGATATAATCATGGCATTTGATGAATGTGTGCCATATCCTGCTGATTTCAAATATACTCGTGAGTCTATGGAGCTTACACTTCGTTGGGCACAGCGTTGTAAAGATACGATGACAAATCCAAATCAAGGTTTATTCGGTATCGTACAAGGTGGTATGTATAAAGATTTACGTATCGAATGTGCTAATCGTTTAGTGGATATGGATTTCCCTGGATATGCTGTTGGTGGTTTAAGTGTTGGTGAACCAAAAGAATTGATGTATGAAATGCTCGATATCACTTTGGAACATTTACCACAAAATAAAGCACGTTATTTGATGGGTGTAGGTACACCGGATTGTTTAGTTGAAGGCGTAATGAGAGGTATAGATATGTTTGACTGTGTATACCCTACTCGTGTAGCTAGAAATGGAACAGCTATGACATGGAATGGTCGTTTAGTAATAAAAAATGCACAGTATGAGCATGATTTCCACCCAATTGATGAACATTGTAATTGCTATACTTGCAGAAATTATTCTAGAGCATATATTCGTCATTTAGTTCGTGTAAATGAAATCTTTGGTTTACGTTTATTAACAATCCATAATCTTCATTTCTTAATTGACTTTATGAGACAGATGCGTCAATCTATCATGGAAGATAGGTTCCCGGAATTTTATCGCAAATTTACAGCTAATTTCTCATTCAATGCAAAATCTGTGTAAATTTTGAGGAATATTTGTAAATAAATAGAGGTATTATGCTATACTATAGCTAATATAAAATAAATTAATATAATTTTTTATGATGAGGAGAATTTTTTTATGAGTGATTCAATGATGGCAAGTCTTTATTCCTATGGACCAATAGTATTAATGGTAATAATTTTCTATTTCTTACTTTATCGTCCACAGAAAAAACAACAAAAACAACGCAATACAATGATGGACAATTTAAAAGTAGGTCATCGTATTTTAACTATAGGTGGTATCCATGGGGAAATTACTTATATTGATTTAGAAAAATCTGATTTCATTAGAATTAGAATTGCTGATAATGTAGAAATTAAAATCAGCAGTGCTGCTGTAGCTAGAGATTTAACTCAGGAAAAAACAAATGCTAACCCAGCTAACAAATAATAAAAAAGTTCAACGTAAAGAACTTTTAGCAAAAAGAAGAGCGTTAACATTAATCCAGAAAAATGAGTATTCAGCAGTAATTACAAAGAAACTTGTAGAACTTGAGGAATATAAAAATTCTCAGATATGTTTTTTATATGCTTCAATGCCTGATGAATTTCAGACAAAAGAATTAATAGTAAATGCTCTCAAGGCAGGCAAACAAATTTGCCTGCCTTATATTACTGATAAAAATATGAAAATAATGCAAGCAACTTTAATAAAATCTTTAGATGAATTAGTTGTAGGTGCATATAATATTTTGACAGTAAAAGAAGAAAATCTAAGAATTATAAAGCCACAAGATATAGATTTTATTTTAGTGCCTGCTGTAGGACTAGATAAAAAAGGTTATCGACTCGGTATGGGTGGTGGCTATTATGATAGATATTTAGTAAAAGCTATCAACGCTAAAAAAATAGCAGCAGTATATGATTGTCAATTAGTTGATGAAGTAATCAAAGACGATTACGATATCAAAGTAGATATGATTTTGACAGAAAATACTACTATAAAATACAGATAATTATAAGGATATTGGGGGAAGATATTTTGAAACAAAATCCTTTATTGAAATTATTAGCGGTAATTATTGTTATCGTTGGTGTTTTTGCTGCATTTATAGCACCACTAGCTGGCTCAATAAGACAAGGTTTAGACCTTCAAGGTGGTACTCATGTCGTTTTAGAAGGTGTAGATACAGAGCAAGCACAAGTTAATGATGATGCTATGAACCGTGTAGTAAAAATCATGGAAAAACGTGTAAATGAACTTGGTTTGACAGAGCCAATCATTCAGCGTGAAGGCGAACGCCGTATTATCATTGAGCTTCCTGGTGTTAAAGACCCAGATAAAGCTATTGCTGTACTTGGTAAAACAGCTATGCTTGAATTCAAAGATGAAGAAGGCAATACTGTTTTAAGTGGTACAGATTTAAAAGATGCTAGAGAACAAACTACACAAAATAATCAAAATGAAGTAGCTATTGAATTCACTGATGAAGGTGCTCAAAAATTTGCTGATTTAACTTCTGCAAATGTGGGTAGAACTATTGCTATTTTACTTGATGGTGAAGTTTTAACAGCTCCACGTGTCAATGAACCAATAACAGGTGGTAAAGCAGTAATCACAGGTTCTAGAAATCTTGAAGAAGCACATAATTTAGCAGTGCTTTTACGTTCTGGTGCACTTCCTGTAAAAGTTGATATTATAGAAACTCGTACAGTAGGGCCAACACTTGGTCAAGATAGTAAAGATAAAAGTGTATTTGCATTCACTGTTGGTGTAGGTGCGATTTTTGTATTTATGTTACTTTTCTATCGTGTTTCTGGTTTGATTGCAAATTTAAGTTTAATGGCTTATGTAGTAATTTTGTTATTTGTGCTTAAATTGTTAGATGCTACGCTTACACTTCCAGGGGTGGCGGGTATCATCTTGTCTATCGGTATGGCAGTTGATGCCAATGTACTTATCTTTGAACATTTCAAAGAAGAAGTAAAAGCAGGAAAAACACTTCGCATGGCGATGGATTCAGGTTTTAAACGTGCCTTTACTACAATTTTTGACTCAAACTTAACGACAATTATTGCAGCAGCGGTATTATTTTTCTTTGGTACAGGTCCAATTCGTGGTTTTGCTATTACCTTAGGTCTTGGTGTTGTCATCAGTATGTTTACGGCTATTACTTTGACACAGTTTATGCTAAAACATTTGATTGCAGCTAAATTGTTCACTGACCCACGTATTTATGGTGTATCTTTAAGTCATAAAGTAAAGGACGGTGACATGAAATAATGGCTAGATTTGATATTATTGGTAAACGCAAGATATGGTATGCAATATCTTCATTATTGATTATTGCCAGCTTGTTTTTCATGGTAACTCGTGGCTTTAATATGGGTATTGACTTTACTGGTGGTACTATCATGGATTTACGCTTTGAAAAAGCTGTAAATATAAATGATGTACGTGCTGTTTTAAATGAATATAATTTGAGCAATAGTACAATTCAGCTTTCTGGAGAATCTAGTTCATCTACAGAATCTGAAAATGTAATGATAAGAACTGTAGATTTAGAAGAACAAGAACGCAAAGAAGTAATGGCTGGTTTAACTGATAAACTAGGTGCATATCAAGTGCTTCGTGAAGAAAAAGTTGGTGCTACAATGGGTACTGAACTTATCATGAATGCTATATATGCTACAATTATTTCATGGTTATTGATTATTGCTTATGTATCTTATCGTTTTGAATTTAAATTCGGTATTTCAGCAGTATTAGGCTTAGCACACAATGTAATTATTGTACTTGGTGCTTTTGCACTTACTCAGCGTCAAATAGACTCTTCATTTGTAGCAGCATTACTTACAATTATCGGTTATTCTATAAATGATACTATCGTTATTTTTGACCGTATTCGTGAAAATTTAAAATTGCATTTTAGAAAAAATGGCGATATTGTAGAACTTGTAAATACAAGTATTTATCAGACAATGACTCGTTCTATTTATACAGTATCTACAGTATTATTCGCTACATTTGCTCTTTATTTCTTTGGCGGAGATACAACAAAAGATTTTGCTTTTGCTTTATTGATAGGTTTCTTCTGCGGTGCATATACATCTATATTCATTGCCAGCCCACTTTGGGTTACCTTTAGAAGATATTCTGATAAAAAACGTTTAGCAAAACGCATGGCAGATACAGGTAAATAATAAAAATAAAAGCTAAGATTAATGATGATAAAAACCATTAATCTTAGCTTTTTTAATTGAGTTTACGAAAATCAAGAGGTGTTATTCCTGTAAATTTTTTAAACATAGCAATAAAATGGCTAGTATCTAAAAAACCTACTAATTGAGAAATCTGTTGAATTTCCATGCGTTGATGAGTTAGTAATAATTCTTTTGCTTTATTGATGCGATAATTTGTCAGATATTTATAGACAGAGCAACCTAAGAATTTAGAGAATAAACGCGATAAATATTGCGGTGTAACATAAACTTGTTGGCTTAATTTTTGCACTGTGATTTCACTAGCATATGAAGTTTCGATTTCTTTAATTACAGGTAATACATATTTTTGATATAAAGGTTCATTCAATAAATTAAAAGCTGAATTATCTATAAAATTCATTAATAGATGATAACTAGCTAAAGAAAAATATTTTGCATCAGCAGAAGGATTCTCATATTGAGATATCATATCAAATAATTCTTTTGCAATAATAATACCTTGTTCTTTAGGAATAAAAATGATTTGTTTATTACCTAATGCTTGAGAAAGACTACTTTCCATAGTTCCTGTAAAGGTAATAAACATGGTAAACCATTCATCTGTTTTTTTAGCATAGGAATGAGGTATAAATGGAGCAATTAAAATACCTTCATTTTCATTTAATAAATACGATTTACCTTGAATTTCTATTTTACCAACACCTTTTTCTGTTTGGAGATAATGGTATAATGGATAACCATTTGGTCGATAGATTGGTACTTGATCCCAATGATTGCCAATTGTATCAAATGTAATTGGCTCATGAAGTAATGTTTTACGAATTTTTATAGGCATAAAATCACCTTGTTTCAAAATATTATATTATTTAGTTTAACATGTTACACATTTTTCTGTCTATTCATAATATAATTATTTTTGTCGCGTGGCAATGTTAAATTATCATTAATCATTGGAATAAATATTGATAGTTTATTAATAGTTTTTAGAAAAATCGTTTAATTGGATTATTTTATCAATTAGGGGGATTAAAATGCAAATTAGTATAAAAAATAGAAATTATTTTGCTTTAAGTGCAGTTAGCTTTTTACATTTATTTGCATGGTCAGCAGCTATGTCATTTTTTGCTATTTGGCTTGGTCAGCATTTAGGTATAGGAGCAACTAAGACAGGATTATTATATTCAGCTAATGCTCTAGCAGCATTATGTATGCAACCAGTTTTAGGATTTATTTCTGATAAAATTGGATTGAAAAAAACATTGTTATTTACTATTTTGATAATTTTATTATTAATTGGACCATTTTTTATTTATATTTATGGACCATTACTTGTTTCTAATTTTTATTTAGGCGCTATTTTAGGAGGTATTTATCTAGGTTTTATTTTTAATGCAGGATATGGTGTTATTGATTCATATATAAATAAAGTTTCTATTAAATATGGTTTTGAATATGGCCGTGCTAGAATGTGGGGATCTTTTGGATGGGCAGCGGCTACATATACAACTGGCATTGCTATGAACATTAATCCTAATTTAGCATTTGTATCAGCATCTTTAGCTGCCTTAATTGCAATTATTTGTTTATCAATGGCTAAAGTAGAAATATCTGATGTAGAAATGAAAAAAGCAAATTCTGTTTCACTAAAGGATATTAAACATTTATTACAAAATAAAGACTTTTTATTTTTATTATTTTTTATGATAGGTGTTGGTTGTGTATATGATGTATATGATCAACAGTTTGGAGTATATTTTGTATCACAATTTGAATCACAAGCTGAGGGAAATCGTTGGTTTGGAGATTTAGGAGCAATTCAGACTTTTTTTGAAGCTATTTTCTTATTCGTAACACCTGTAATAGCTAATAAATTAGGAGCAAAAAGAACATTAATTCTTGCAGGTACTATTATGTCTATACGTATAATTGGATCTTCTTTGGAATGGGGTCCACTTTGGATTGCGGCAGTAAAATGTATTCATTCGTTTGAAAAACCATTATTTTTAGTTGGACAATTTAAATATATTTCTAAAAATTTTGATTTAAGATTATCAGCTTCTATTTATCTTGGTTGTTTATGTACAAGTTCTATTTGTGCAAGTATATTTTCTCCATTTTTTGGCAGTATGTATGAAAGTATAGGGTTTTCACAATCATATTTGTATATTGGTATTGTAGCAGGAATTTGTACGTTAATTTCACAAAAATTATTAATTAGTGATAATAAGCGTGTTATTGATTATAAAGAAATAATTCTTGCAGAAGAAAAAATGCAAGAACAGCGAAATAAAAAATAGATAAATAGTGAAATTGAAAGAGGTTTTATTTTGAAAAATTATCAGATTAATTTAAAAAAAGAGTTAAATAGTATTTATCCAACTTTGGAGCATTTACAAGGTGTTAATCCTAATGGAGAACATATTAGTTTTACTAATCATTATATGATGAAAGATGAAAAACCATTTTTTGGTATTTGTGGTGAGTTTCACTTTAGTAGATATGATTTTCATAAATGGGAAGATGAAATAGTTAAAATGAAAATGGCAGGGATAAATATTATTCCTACTTATATCATTTGGAATCATCATGAAGAAATAAAAGGACAATTTAGATGGGATGGCTCATTTAATATTCGTTACTTTGTAGAACTTTGTAAAAAACATCAAGTAGAAGTTATTTTGCGTATAGGTCCATTTGTACATGGTGAGGCTAGAAATGGAGGACTTCCAGATTGGTTATATGGTGAGCCTTGTAATGTGCGTTCTAATGATGAAAGATATTTATTTTATGTAAAAAGATATTATCAAGAAATTGGCAATCAAGTACGTGGATTATTTTATAAAGATGGTGGTCCTATTATTGGTGTTCAGTTGGATAATGAATATTGTCATGCTGGTGCACCTTGGGAGATGACTACAGGTACTAGCAATGAATGGATTAATAATGGTAGCTATGATACAAGTGTAGAAGAACATCATCATCATATAGAAATTTTAAAAGAATTTGCTATTGAAGCAGGAATGATAGCACCTATTTATACAGGAACTGGTTGGGGTGGAGCACAAGCATCACCAGATACTGTACTTCCATTGTGGGGTGGTTATGCTTTTTGGCCATGGATTTTTTACGATGAAAGTATAAAAGAACATCCAGTAACTCCAGAATTTATTTATCGTAATTATCGTAAGCCTACTTATAATTTTGAACCGACTTATGATCCGACTACAGTGCCTTTTGCTTGCTGTGAAATGGGTGGAGGGATGACTGTATTTTATAAATATCGTTTTCAATTACCATATCATAGTGTAGAAGCTATGGCTAATATAAAAGTTGCAGGGGGTTGTAACTTTGTTGGTTATTACGTATTTCATGGCGGATCTAATCCTTTGGGATTAAAAACACCATACTTAAATGAAAATGCTACCCCAAAAATTTCTTATGATTATCAAGCTGCAATTGGAGAATTTGGTCAAGTTCGTGAATCTTATGCTAGACTAAAGAGATTGCACTATTTCTTTAATAGTTTTCAAAAGGAATTTTGTCCTACTCAGACTATTTTACCAGAAGGGGCAGAAGACATTTTACCTACTGATGTGGAACAGTTACGTTATGCCGTACGTATAGATAAAAATAAAGGCTTTATATTCATTAATAACTATCAAGATCATTTAGTTTCTCCAGATAAAAATGATTTTAATTTAACTTTATCTTTATCTGATGAAACATTAACTATTCCAGAAAAGAATAATCTGAGTTTAGCTTCAGAAGAAAGTTGTATATTGCCATTTAATTTGACTTTAGCAGGATTGACTTTAAAATATGCTACTACACAATTAATTACAAAATTTGCTAAAGATGATGTGGAAAATTATTTCTTCTTTATGCCACAGGGTATGAAACCAGAATATTGTTTTGTTAATGATAGTATCAGCAACATAGAAATTTCTCAAGGAACAATTATTAAAGAAAATAATAAATTATTTATTGAACCGATTAGTACAGATTTATCTAAATTAGTAATTACTACAGTATCTGGTAAGATAATTAATATATATACTTTAACTAATTATCAAAGTTTAAATTTCTGGAAATTTGAAGTAGCAGGAGATACTAAGGTACTTTTATCTGAAAATCCAATTCTTGTAGATAATGATAATATTCGTGTAGAAGCAAATACAAATGCTATTATTATACAAACTATTGATGGATTAACAGACGATTTAATGAGAAATATTTGTAAAATAGATGAAACTGATTTATTAAAAACATATAAATTTACTAAATCAGCTAAATCTATACCATTTACTACAGAAAAAATTGGCAAAGGTAAGGTTTTATTGCATATAGATTATGCAAATATGCGAGATCTAAAAGAGGCTATTTTAAAAATAGATTATCAAGGTGATATTGGATATGCTTTTGTAAATAATGAATTAGTAGCAGATAATTTTAATAATGGTGCAAGTTGGGAAATTGGTTTGGATAATATCTATAGAAAAATTCCAAATGGCGATATTTATATTAGTATTTCTCCATTAAAAGAAAATCAAGTAATAAAAAGTGATTCACCAATGGCTGCTCGTAGTGAAGAAACTAGTAATGAAATTGTATCGATAGATAAAATTAGCATAGAAGCTATTTATGAATTTATTTTATAACTTTGAGCATAAGAATATATTTGGTTTAGAGAGGTTTTAACTTATGAGTTATATATTAAATAAAAAATTATTATGTTCATTAGCTATAGCTGGAACAATGATTAATTCTACAGCTTTTGCTAGTGAAAACCCTTTTGCTACAGTACCTAAAGATTATTGGGCATATACAGCAGTGGAACATTTAGTAGAAACAGGTCTAGTAGATGGTTATAATTTGACAGATTTTCATGATAAAAAAGTAGTGGCTCGTTATGATTTAGCACAATTTGTAGCTAGAGCAATGGCAAATGAAAATAGAGCAACAGCAGAAGATAAAGTAATACTCAATAAATTACAACAAGAGTATAGTAATGAATTAAAGATTATGATGGTAATGCCAGCAGAACCAGCGCCAGTAAAAGAAGAGCCACAAGCTACAAATAATTTCTTCGACAATGGAAAAATTAAGTGGTTTGGTGATGCACGTATTCGTTATCAAACAAATTATAAAGCTGATACCCCAAAGGGTTATACAGCTAATGTAGCTGATAAAGATAGAAAAGATAAAAGTAATCGTATTCAAGAACGTTTACGTTTAGGTTTTTATGCAGAACCAGATGAGAATTTATCTGTTTTAGGTAGAGTAAAATTAGAAAATACGACTAATGATGATAATGGATATACTAATAATGGTGATAGTGGAGCACATGGTAGTGCAAATTTAGATTTATTAGCATTGACTTGGAAACAGATGGATACATCTGTAACCTTAGGTCGTCAGAATTTAAATATTGGGCAAGGTCTTATTTGGTGGGATAATCCAGTTGATGGTATTATGGTAACTCAAGATTTGGGAAATAATTCGCTTATTTCTGCAGGATGGGGAAATTTAACTGCGGAAAATTGGAAAGATTATTCTATGAATGCTTTTATTGCTAATGCACAGATTGGAGTAGATGATAATACTAAATTTACTTTAGGTTATTTAAAAACAAATAGCAATGAAAATACATTGTGGAATAATCATAAAAATCAATGGAATTGGATTGAATCAAGTGAAAATCCATATATGTTAGAGCAAATTGCTTATGGTATCAACACACAACTCAGTGACAAATGGAATTTAACAGCAGAAGCTGTAACTAATAGAGCATCAGGTCTTCCAGATGGAGCACAAAAAAATGGTTGGTGGACTAGACTTACTTATGGTAATTTGAAATGGGATACCAAAGATACTTGGAAAGTTTATGCTGATTATATGAGTTTAGGAAATTATAGTGTAGATTCTACTGGTTGGGCACACATTTTAAACACTCCAGGTGGTGATGGTCTTGGTGGTAATGGTGAAAAAGGTTATGGATTAGGTATTAGTTATATGCTTGCGGATAATACTAATTTGGAATTTAACTGGTATAAATTGCGTCCATATGATAGTAATTACTCAGGGTTCTCTGATTATTATGATATGTATAATTTAGCACTTAATTATAGTTTCTAATAAAAGGTGTGTAGTTTATGAAAAATAATAAATTAAAAAAAGTAATTTTGTCAGCAATAACAGCTACAATGATTTCTTGTTCCTTACCGTTTACAGCACTAGCAGCAGTACAAGTAAATCCTATAGAAAATTTATCTACGGATTTTATCAAGGGTGCGGATGTTTCTATTATGCCAGAATTAGAACGAAATGGTACTAAATTTTATGATAATGGCATAGAACAAGATGGACTCACTATTTTAAAAAATCATGGTGTAAATTGGATTCGTGTTCGTATTTGGAATAATCCATATGTCGTAGGACCAGAAGGTGTCGGCGGTGGTAATACAGATGAAGCTAAGGCTATTGAAATGGCAAAACGGGCTAAAGCTTTAGGTATGAAAGTTCTTGTAGATTTTCATTACAGTGATTTTTGGGTGGACCCAGGTCAACAGAAAAAACCGGATGCTTGGAAAAATGATAGTGGTGATAAATTAGTAGATGATGTTTATGCTTATACTGCTAAAGTAATGCAAGATTTTAATGCTCAAGGTGTAACACCAGATATGGTACAAGTAGGCAATGAGCTAAATAATGGGATGTTATGGCCAGAAGCACAACTTACAGAGGATAATCCTAATGGATATAAATTCTTAGCAAAATTATTAAATGCAGGTTTACAAGCTGTACATGATAATGATAAAGATAATAAAGTTAAGACAATGATACATTTAGCTGGTGTAGATGTAAATTTATATCATACTTTTTTTGATAATTTAATTGTAAAAAATAAAGTGAATGACTTTGATATAATTGGTATGTCATTTTATCCATTTTGGCATGGTACAATGGACGATTTAAAAAATACAATGAATGATGTTAGTGCCAAATATAATAAAGATGTAATAGCTGTAGAAACTGCTTTTGGTTATACTTTAGAAGATGCCGATTTTGAGAAAAATAATTTTGGAACAAATGAAGAAAAAGTCAGTGGTTATAAAGCTACAGTGCAAGGACAAGCAACAGGATTGCGTGACGTTATGGCAACTGTTGCTAGTGTAAATGATAATCGTGGGTTGGGGATATTTTATTGGGCTCCAGATTGGGTTATCAATGAAAAAGTAGGTTGGAAGTCTAATGGTGGTGGTAATGGTTGGGATAATTTAACATTATTTGATACAAAGGGAAATGCACTTGAATCTATGGATACATTTAACTTAGTATCAGACCCAAATAATCAGTATATAGAGCCACAAGTTACAACGATAAATACAGTTGATGTAAAAGATGTTAGTTTATATAGTAATGTAGATTTACCACAGACAGTAGGTGTGGTTTATTCTAATGATGCAGTAAAAAATATGTCTGTTAAATGGGATGTTGCCAAACCAATTTTTGCAAAACCGGGTAATTATACGATATCAGGAACTGTGGAAGGATTAGCACAAAAGGCTATAGCTAATATTGAAGTAAAAAATAAAATGAATTTAGTCTTAAATGGTAATTTTGAAAATGAAACATTAAATGGCTGGGATATTGTAGGTGATAGTTCAGCAATAAATTTAGCTTGGAATCAAGGAGATGTACGTGATAAATGTGCTATGCACTATTGGAATAATAAACCATTTAATGTGATTATTAAACAAAAATTAAAAGGTCTTTCTGATGGAAAATATACTTTATCTTGTTGGACACAAGGAAATGGTTTAGCTTCCAAATATCAATTATTTGTAAAACAAAATGGTGTAGAAATGACTACTGATATCAAAGATGATGGCTGGAATAGATGGCATCAGACTTCAATTAAAAATATTGAGGTTAAAAATGGTGAAGTAGAAATTGGCTTCATTTTAAATGGTAGACCTGACACATGGGGTTCTATAGATGATATAGAATTTTATGTTCAAAAATAAAATCCTAATAAAATTATTTTTGGAGAAGTTAGATAACTTCTCCTTTTTTTTGTTTCTAAATCTTATAATTTATAGTTCAACATCTTATATTTTTTTGATAATATTAGTATATAATTAAATGTATAATAAGAAAAAATTTTTTGATAATTTAATTATTTTTAGTTTAAATTTCAATGTAAACGTTTACGATAAAAATATTTTTCGAAAATAAAAATGAGGTGTTATTTATTTATGGAAGAAAAGATTTTTGATATAAGCAAATTGGCAGACTCAACATATTTTGCAGATAATCGTCTACCTGCACATAGCGACCATCATTATTATGCTAATGAAGAAGAAATGCTCAATGAAGAAATGTTCATGCGTCAATCTTTAAATGGATTATGGTATTTCTCTTATGCAAAAAATTTAGCATCTCGTATTGAAGGTTTTGAACAAGCAGATTATAACTGCAAAATTTGGGATACAATTCGTGTTCCTGCACATATTCAAATGGAAGGTTATGGCAAACCTCAATATACAAATGTAGCTTATCCTTGGGACGGTCATGAAGAATTAAACGAAGGCGAAATTCCTACAGAAAATAATCCAATCGCATCTTATGTAAAATATTTTACAGTGCCACAAGGCTGGAATGAAGTATTTGTATCTTTCCAGGGCGTAGATAGTGCAATGGCTTTATGGCTCAATGGCAAATTTGTAGGTTATAGCGAAGATAGTTGTACACCATCAGAATTTGATTTAACACCTTATCTTGTTGAAGGTGAAAATAAATTAGCAGTACAGGTTTATCGTTTCAGCTCCGCTAGTTGGCTTGAAGACCAAGATTTCTGGCGCTTTAGCGGTATTTATCGCGATGTATATCTTTATACAAAACCACAAGTTCATGTTGATGATTTATTCATTCATGCAACTCCTTGCAATGATTATAAAGATGGTAAATTATCTATTGATTTCAAATGGAACAATGAAAATGCTAAAAAATTAGCAGTTAAATTAGTAGATAATGAAGAAAATGTAGTAATTGATACAGTTCAAGAAATTACAGGTGCTACAAGCGTATTTACAGCAGACGTTGAAAACGTAAAACTTTGGAGTGCAGAATATCCAAATCTTTATAAAGCTACTTTCACTGTAAAAGATGAAAATGATAATGTAGTAGAAATCATTCCACAAAACATTGGTTTTAGAGAATTTAAAATGGACGGCAATATCATGAAAATCAATGGTAAACGCATTGTATTTAAAGGTGTTAACCGCCATGAATTTGATTGCTACTATGGTCGTGCTATTCCTGAAAGCAAAATCGCTCATGATTTAGATATTATGAAATTAAATAATATCAATGCTATCAGAACATCTCATTATCCAAATAACAGTAAATTATATGAACTCTGCGATATCTATGGTTTCTATGTAATTGATGAAACAAATATGGAAACACATGGTTCTTGGCAAATTCGCGGAAGCGTACGCTGTGATAAAAACACTGTACCAAATGATCATCCACATTGGCATGAAGCTGTATTGGATAGAGCAAAATCCATGCTTGAACGCGATAAAAACCATGCTAGTATCATTATTTGGTCTTGTGGTAATGAATCTTATGGTGGTAAAAATATCTATGATATGTCTGAATACTTCCGTAAAGCTGACCCATCTCGCTTAGTTCACTATGAAAGCATTTGCTGGGACCGCGTTAATGAAGCAAGTGGAAAAATGGTATTGGCTATGCCTGATGAACGTCGTTATGATGGTACAAGCGACATGGAAAGCCAGATGTATACAAAAGTAGCACAGATAAAAGAATTCTTATCTAAATATAGAGAAAAACCATTTATTTGCTGTGAATATACTCATTCCATGGGTAACAGTAATGGTGGTATGCATAAATACACTGATTTAACTGATGAAGAACCATTATATCAAGGTGGATTTATTTGGGACTTTGCAGACCAAGCTATCTGGACTAGAGATTTATATGGCAATGATGTAATGAATTATGGTGGCGATTTTGGCGATAGACCATGCGATTACAACTTCTCTGGTAATGGTATCGTATTTGCAGACCATGCACCAACTTCTAAATTACAAGAAGTTAAATTCAATTATCAGAACTTCACACTCGTTCCAAGTGAAACTGGTGTAAAAATCATCAATAAATCTTTATTCACAAATACAAGTGATTATGATTTAATTATTGCTTTAGCTAAAAATGGTAAAAATGTTTGGCAGAAAAAATTAACTGCTGATATCAATGCAGGTCAAACAGGTGAAGTAGCTTATACATTACCTACATTTGGTGCAGGCGAATATGTAGTTACAGCTTCTTTAGTATTAAAACAAGCAACTATTTGGGCAAATTGTGGTCATGAAGTAGCTTTCGGTCAATATGTATTCACAAAAGAAGGCAAAGCAGATAAAAAAGCAGTAGCTCCAATTAAAGTCGTTAAATCCGATTTCAATATTGGCGTAAAAGGCGAAGGCTTCAGCGTTATGTTTTCAGCTGATAGAAAAATGCTTACTTCTTATAAATATAATGGCGTAGAACTCATTGAAGAATTCCCTAAAATGAATTTCTGGAGAGCACCTATCGACAATGATAATGGTTGTGGTATGCCATTTGATACAGCTCAATGGAAATTAGCAAGCATGTACACTAAATGCGTAGATATGCAAGTATCTGAAAATGGTAATGAATCTGCAACTGTAAAATACACTTATGAACTTGCAACAAGACCAGTAGCTCATGTAGTAGTAACTTATACTGTTACAGGTGATGGCGTTGTTAAAGTTGATATGGATTACAAAAAAGTAGAAGGTCTTCCTGCTATTCCTGATTTTGGTATGCTCTTTACACTTCCAGTTGATTATGACCAAATCAAATACTATGGTTTAGGTCCATGTGATAATTATATTGACCGTAAAGAAGGTGGCAAATTAGGCATCTTCACTACTACAACACAAGATGAAATTCAGCCATATTTAGTACCACAAGAATGTGGAAATCATTGTGATGTTCGTTGGTTTGAAGTAACAGATAGACGCGGTAGAGGTGTTAGAATTTCTTCTGCAACTCCATTTGAAGCTTCTGCTCTTCCATACAATCCACATGAACTTGAAAATGCTAGACATCATTATGATTTAGCTAGACCACATCATACAGTAGTTAGAGCTTCTGCTGGTATGTACGGTGTTGGCGGTGATGATTCTTGGGGTGCACCAACTCTTGATGAATATATTACTAAAAACGAAGATAAACATTTCTCCTTTGAATTTAAAGGTATTTAATTAAATTAGATAAATAAAAAAGGCGATGTCTTGATGAATAAAATCATCTTGATATCGTCTTTTTCTTTTAGTTAGATTTCTTGATAAATTTGTGGCTATGAGTCGTTATATATACGCCTAAAATAATAAAGATACCACTTAAAATTTTTTGCAGAGTAATCGGTTCATTCAAGGTAAAATATGCAGAAATAATACCTACTACAGGTAATAAATTCAAAAATATAGCAGAATTACTAGCTCCTACTTTTTTAGTGCCTAAATTCCAGCAAATCATAGCAGTTATACCGCCACCTAAAATGATAAATAAGAATGAATAAATACCAAGAGTGGATAATGGAACTATTTGTAAGCCTACACTATAGTGGGCAAATAGTGCTGTCAAAATAGAGCCGAATAATCCAGACCAAGCAGTGGCTGATAATACTGATATTTTTTTGAGTATAGGAATACTAAGTAAAATATATATGACCCAAGCTACTTCACCGATGAAGAAATAAATATCTCCTTTGTTAAAATTCATTTGGGTAAATGTGGAAAGTGTACCTCCACTCAATAGGTATAAGGTACCAAAAAAAGAAATTATTATACCTATTATTTGAATTAAATTTAAACGTTCATTAAGAAAAATTCTAGCTAAAATAACAGTGATGACAGGAGCTGTGGTACTGATTAATGTCATATTACCAACAGAGGAATATTGTAGTCCTGTGAATTGAATGCCGTTACTTACTGTAATGCCAAAAAATCCCATTAGGAATAAAGTTAATAGAGATTTTTTGGGTGGTAAAAAATTTTTTTCATTTGTTATTTTCATGATAATGAATAAGATTATACTGACAATAAGAAATCTAAGAGGAATTATCGTTAAGATATTCATTTCTTGCGTTACTATTTTTATAGTAACAGGTTGAAATCCCCATAGAAGACAAGCGATAATTAGAAAACTATAAGCTTTGTGTTGCATTTTTCACCTAAATTAAATCATATTTGTCCTTTGTTTCTTCTAGTATCATATCGCGTCTTGTTTTTGATTCAACAAAATAATCATGAATGGCTTGGCGGTCTTTTTTGGCAATAGAAGTGATTACTCCGCTTAGTAGTGATTGAAGTTGTGATAGATGTTCGATAATAGGCTCACTGTTAGAGATACATATATCTGCCCACATATCAGCATTAGAGGAAGCAATGCGCGTAGTATCTTTAAATCCACCACCAGCAAGAGTGATGCAAGATTCTAAATCGTTAGGGTTTTTATCTAAAAGATTAACTAGTGCAGCTGCTGTAATATGAGGAATATGACTGATGATAGAAGCACATCTATCATGTTCTTCTAAAGTGAGAGTTGTAATATTAGCATTAGTTAATTTTATTAGATTGACGATTTTTTCAACTACTTTGGCTGGAGCACCTGTATCTTTGACGATTACATAACATTTATTATTGAATAAATCCTTATGAGCAGCTGTTACACCGCTTTTTTCACGTCCTGTCATAGGATGACCAGCTACATAATAGATATTTTCAGGAAGTAAATCCATGATTTGTTTGGCAATGAAAGATTTTGTACTGCCTGCATCTGTTAAAATTGCGCCTGGTTTTAAATGTGGTAATATTTTTTTTACTAAAGGTACAATTTGTAATACAGGAGTGCTGAGGTAAATAATATCAGCACCTTGTACACATTCTATTGGGTCTAAAAAACCTTCATCAATTGCCTTTAAAGCTTTTGCTTCATGTAAAGATTTTTCAGTGCGAGTATTACCAGTGATGAAGATATCATCTTGTAATTTATCTTTTAGTGCCATACCGAAAGCACCACCGATAAGACCTACACCTAAAATGGCTAAATGTAATTTTGGTGTTTTTTCTGTATTCATAATGTTTTCCCCATCATTTGTGCAATTTGACGAACTTCCTGCATAACAACTGCAAAATTATCTGGTTTAAGTGATTGGTCGCCATCGCTTAGAGCTACTTCAGGATGTGGATGTACTTCAATCATTAAGCCATCAGCACCAGCAGCGATAGCAGCACGAGCCATAGGGCGAACCATTTGCCAACGACCAGTACCATGACTGGGGTCTACGATGATAGGCAAATGAGATAATTCTTTAACAGCAGCTACAGCACTTAAATCTAAAGTATTACGAGTGAATGTTTCATATGTTCTAATACCACGTTCGCAAAGTACGATATTGTAATTACCACCGCTAGCGATGTATTCTGCAGCATTTAACCATTCACTGATTGTAGCACTAAGACCGCGTTTTAAAAGTACAGGTTTATTTGTATGACCTACTTCTTTTAATAATTGGAAGTTTTGCATATTGCGAGCACCGATTTGAAGCATATCAGCGTATTTGCAAATCATATCTAAATCGTTGATATTTACGATTTCAGTTACAACATTAAGACCTACTTCATCAGCTACTTCACGAAGCATTTTTAAACCTTCTTCAGCTAATCCTTGGAAATCATATGGAGAAGTACGAGGTTTAAATGCACCACCGCGTAAAAATTGTGCGCCACAAGCTTTTACAGCTTTAGCAGCTTCAAGCAATTGTTCTTTGCTTTCAACAGCACAAGGGCCAGACATGATAGCGAGATGACCACCACCAATTTTAACACCATTTACATCAATAATGCTATCCTCTTTTTTAAAATCACGGCTTACTAATTTATATTTTTCAGTGATGGAAACAGTTTTTTCTACACCACCGAAACTATTCATTTGTAGTGTAGCAATTTTTTTCTTATCACCAATAACACCTACGATAGTACGAGAAGAACCTTGAGAAAGGTGAAAATTTAAACCTGCATCAGTAATTTTATTTTTTACAGCCTCTAATTCAGCAGTTGTAGCCTCTGGTTTCATAACGATAATCATAATATATATTCCTCCTAAATTGCTAAGTAATTGAGTAGTTTTATTATTTAAAAATAAATGCAAAAAAGCTCGTCCCTAAAATAGGGACGAGCTGTAATTAACCCGTGGTACCACCCTTCTTGCTATTAGCAAGCCACTTTATTCAGGTACTAACATACCCTAGCCTATGATAACGGTGGCATTCCGACTAAGCCTACTAAATAAATGTTCAGCCAGTAGCTCACAGGTGTATTTCTATTTGCTATATTATTATGTCGCACCAAACCATAACTCTCTGAAAACTTCACAAATATACTTTTCCTGTTCATTGCATTTGTCTTTGTCTAATACTATAAACATAAAATCTTTTTTTGTCAATACTATTTTTATAAAGATGATTTTATAATTGTATAGTTGTAAATAGTATGTTTTTTATTATCTATTCGTCTTTATAATTAAAATAAAAGTCTTCTTTTTTAGCTAAATTATTGTTGATTAATTTTAAGATTTTTCTTAAAATGGAAATAAATACTTTTATAATTTTATAATAAGGAGATTTCTATGAAAAATATTATTTTTGATATTGATGGTACTTTGTGGGATTCCACTGATGTAGTAGCTGAAAGTTGGAATGAAGCTATTTGGGAAAAAGCAGGAATTAAAGCAAATTTAGATGGCGATAAATTAAAAAAATTATTCGGTAAAACCATGGATGAAATTGGTAGACTTATGTTGCCTACTTTAGATGATGAAAAACGTGCTGAAGTTTGTCAAGCTTGTTATGATTATGAAGATGCTTATTTAGAAAAACATTCAGGTGTTTTTTATGATGGTGTTATTGATACTTTAAATGAATTAGCGAAAGATTATAATTTGTATGTCGTAAGTAATTGTCAGGTAGGCTATATCGAAACAACTTTAAGATATGCAAATATGACAGATAAAGTGAAAGACCATTTATGTTATGGTGATACAGGATTGCATAAGGGTGAAACTATTAAATTATTGATGAAAAAAAATAATATAGATGAAGCTATTTATGTAGGAGATACACAAGGCGATTTTGAAGCTTGTGAAATGGCAAATATTCCTATGATTTTTGCAAGTTATGGCTTTGGCAAAGTGGAAAATCCAGCTTATACAATCAATGATATTAAAGAATTACCATCATTAATGGCAAAAATAAATACAAAATAAAATAAACCCCTAGTAAATTTTATTACTAGGGGTAATTTTTATATTAAGCTCTTTTTTGAAGATTTTCTTTTAATAATTTATCACCAGCAATACCAGGACGAGTCATTTCACTTGGAGATAAGATAATATCTAATTCTTCTTCAGTTAATAGATTTTTACTTAAGATGATTTCACGTACAGGTTTATTAGTTTGATAAGCTTCTTTAGCGATCATAGAAGCATTTTCATAGCCAATATGAGGAAGTAATGCTGTGATTGTACCAACACTATGATTGAGCCAAGTATAGCATTGTTCTTTATTAGCTTCTAAATCAATTAAGAGATTATCAACAAAAGTATTAACAGCATTTGTCATATATTTTAAGGAATTAAAGATGTTAAATGCAATTACAGGTTCCATAACATTTAATTCAAATTGACCGTTTTCAACAGCAAGGCAGATAGCAGTATCATTGCCAATGATTTGGTAGCAAGTCTGATTTAAAACTTCAGCGATAACAGGATTTACTTTTCCTGGCATGATGGAAGAACCTGGTTGACGAGCTGGTAATTTTAATTCATTTAAACCGCAACGAGGGCCAGAAGCCATTAAACGGAAATCATTTGCCATTTTTATGAGCATAAGTGCTGTATTTTTTAAAGCAGAAGACATATCAGCAAATCCATCTGTATTATTAGTAGCATCAATTAAATTTTCAGCTACATGGAAATCTTCTTCAGCTAATACAGATAAAATTTTAGCAACTTCAGGAATGTAGTTAGGTTCAGCGTTTAATCCAGTGCCGATAGCTGTTCCGCCCATGTTGATATAGTGTAAATTGATTAAAGCATGTTCAATGCGACGTAAACCGCGATTTACACCAGAAGCATAAGCAGACATTTCCTGCCCTAAAGTAATAGGTACAGCATCTTGAAGATGTGTTCTACCCATTTTGAGAACATCTTTAAATTCTTGAGCTTTGCGTTCTAATTCCCAAGATAAACGTTTTAAAGCAATTTTTAATTTACGAGATTTTAAAATAATACATAATTTTATAGCTGTAGGGAATGCATCATTTGTAGATTGAGCCATATTAGCATGATTATTTGGAGAAATAATATCATAACGTCCTTTTTTCTCTCCAATAATTTCTAAGGCACGATTACAAAGTACTTCATTCATATTCATATTGATGGAAGTACCAGCACCACCTTGAATAGGGTCAACAATGAAATTATCATGTAATTTTCCATCAATAATTTCATCAGCAGCTGCTATTAAAGCTTTTGCAATTTTACTATCAAGACGAGCTGTTTTTAAATTTGCCATAGCAGCAGCTTTTTTTACCATAGCAAGTGCGATGATAAAATCGGAATCTAGTTTTTGTCCAGTGATGTTAAAATTATGAGAACCTCTAAGACTTTGTACACCATAATAAGCATTATCAGGAACTTCAAGTTCACCTAAAAAATCATGTTCTATACGCATTTAAATCGCCTCCGCGAAAATTTATCTTCTTTATATGCATATTGTATCATGTATACAATGTACATGTAAAGACAAAAATAAATTTTCTTAAAATTATTTTTAATAAGTAGTTATAAACTACTTATTTACTTTTTTATTATTGATTAAGGTATAATTAAATCTTTAATTACAAAGAAATATAAAGGGAATATTATGAGTAAGAAGATGATTGTTGTAGAAAGGAATGAAGAAATAGCGATGTTTACATTTAATTTATATATGCTACAAGCAAGTACAGCATTGATTGCAGTTGGAGCAGAAAAGGCGATAATCATGCTGCCAATTAAAATAGGGTCGTTGAAAAGATAAATTACAACAAAATAAGCGATTAAAGGAAGTACAACGAATTTTACTACAATGATATCGCTTGTTTTGCGTAAAAAATATTTGGCTTTATCAAATCTAGTGATATAACCAACAGGAAATAGACCTGCCCAAGCACCTATATGTACTAAATAATTGAAAATATCATAACCGATTTGTGGTGTAGGGATATTTTTTAAAGCTAAACAAAAACCGATAATCATTGCTAAAACTGGTAATTGATTGAGATTGAATAATAATTTGCGAATGCTGATTTGATTTTTTTGATGATGTCTACGGCTAGCTTTTGAATGATAATAATTAGCTAAAGGAAAGCATACGCTTAATGTAAATAAAGTTTGGAACATGGCTACAATTTGGAGATAGGCAAAGCCTTGAATACCATAAACTATAAAAGCACATAGACCAGATAAAGTACCAATATTAGATAGCATAGATGCCATCATATAAGCACCGCGGTCATTTAGATTTTTATAACTAGAAGCAAATGAATATTTGGCAATCAATCCAGGAATAATGCAGGCTAAAAAACCAAATAAAGGAAGCCATAATAAATCTGTGCTTATCTTTAAAGTCCAAAAGCTTAAAAAAGATAAGATGGAAACGACTAAACGAATATTGATTTTTATAAGTTTATTACAAAAATCTTGTGTGATTACTTGATAGCGATAACATAAATAACCGGCAACAAGTGGAGCAATTAAATCTGTAAATACAAATAGAAAGCGAAGTTGAGCCTCGTCCAAAATAAAATCCTCCTTAGAAAAAGAGACCAGATATTATCTGGTCTCTATAAAAAATTAATATTCATAATCATAAATATTGTTTTCTGCAGAAATATCATTATTTGAAGATGAAGTATTTGTATTATAATCTGTACTACTGGAAGAAGAATTATTTTCTGTAATTGTAGATGTAGAAGTATTAACATCTGAATTAGATGAAGTATCTGTTGAGCTAGAGTAGGATTCTTCTTCAGTAATTGGCGGTGTATTTACTTTGAAATTATCATCTAAATTTGTTTGAATAGCATAGATATTAGTTGCTGTTTTAGTTTGAATATAGGATTCTGTACCTGTAGGTAAGTCGATATCTTTACCATTGACGAAAATTCCGCCGACAATACCTATTGGCCCTAAAAGAGCAATACCTGCTATACTTGCACCAGCAGCCATAGCTAAGTTTTCAATTTCTTTTTTTGCTTTATCACCTAAAGTTGTTTGAATATATGTTCCATCAAATGCTTGAATTTGTTGGAAGTCTACATCAATTTCACCGTTGCGACCGAAGTTTCTAGCGCTTTTTACTTTAGTAACAACACCTTCACCAGGAGCACCTGCTGCGATGATTAACTGACCATTATAAATAACATCTTCAGCTGCTTGGAATTTTACTTTATCACCAACTTTAGAAGTTTCTGTATTAAGTGGTGTAACTAATTTTATTTTAACTAATGTATCTACAGGAATAGTAGTGGCTACAAGTGGTGTTTTAGTATCTGAATTGCCATAAGCGAGCATAGCCAAATCATTCATGCGTTTTTGTAATGTACCAGTTATTGGTTTACCGTAAATTTGAGTTTCTAATGTAGTTAATCTATCAGTAATAGATTTTATGGAAACATGGCGACTTAAAAACCATTCAATACCATTCATTTGTGTGATAGCAGAAGGACGAACGCTATTATCAAACATAGTGGAATATAATGTATTTATACGGTCGCTAAGTGCTGTTTTAGAACTAGATGTTTTACCATAAAAATCTGTTTCTAGGCGACTAATTCTATCTAATAGGGCACCTGTTTGCTCTTGTCCATATACAGATTGCTCAACTAATAATAATTTTGATTGGAGATTAGTAGAGTCTAAAACGCCATAATTATAAGATGGAGGCTGAGCTGTATTAGTACTATTTAAACTGCCAGCTAAAGCAGGAGTTCCAGATGTAAATAGTAAAGAAATACATAATCCTGTAGAAATAGCTTTTTTTAAGGACATACAAACCCTTCTTTCTAATGTTTATTTTAAATTTTACTGAGCTGCATTTGACGATTGACAAAATATACTGGTTGTAAATTTAATTTATCAAGTAATGCATAAGCTTCTTTAAAGGCAAAACCTATATTTTCTGGTTTATGTGCATCAGAGCCTATACTTACATATTTACCACCAAGCATAGCATAGTGTTCATATAATTTTAATAAAATAGATATATTATTAGAGTTATCAAAACGTCTAGTATTTAGTTCAGGCACAATACCTTTGTCAATGATTGTCTGCCAAAGAATATCAATAGTGTCATGGAATTCTTCATAGCAAATATCTTTTTTTGCATATGGAGCATAACGACAAATATAATCTACATGACCTAGTATATTAGCAAAATCATGTTGTTTGATTAATTTTATCATTGTGTTTAAATAGTTTAGATATACAGTATGCTTATCTTCAGTATAACAGGATTCATAAAATAAATCTTTACCATCTAATAGATGCAATGAGCAAATAACTTGGTCAAAAGGAGCACTTTCGACAAATTTTTTACTTTGAATGAGAGTATGTTCTTGCATACCAACTTCTACACCTAAATAGAGTGTTTTTGATTGGTAGCTAGAATATTCTTGAAAATATTGTTGGGGGTTAAACTCATAGATATCATCACCAGGAAAATCATAATCTAAATGTTCTGTGAGTACTAAGCCTATATTTTGTTGTTTAGCACTTAAGATGGCATCTTCGATAGACATTTTAGAGTCAGCAGAAAATTTTGTATGCAGATGAGTATCAAAAAGCATAAAAATCACCCTTTATAATTTATTATTTTTGAATAGCTTCACTTAAAGCTCTAGATAATTGATCAGGGCAAGAAGTAGGACGCATACCACAATGTATACCTTGACATTTATCAATGACATTTTGAGCAGATTGACCTTCAATTAATTTGCTGATACCTTGAAGATTTCCGTTACAACCACCGATGAATTCTACATCATGAATGATATTGTTTTCATCAAGGCTGAAATTTATAAGTTTTGAACAAGTACCAGAAGTTGTATAAGAAAATTTTTTCATAGAAAATCACAATCCTTTATTTTATAGTATATATATTGTTTATTATTATTTGTACTATTATAAAATGACAATTCGTTGTTTGTAAATAATTTCTTGATATTTAGACATAAATAAGGCAAAATATACTAAGTATAAATAAATTTGTGAGCGATTTTATATATAGAGGTGTAAATATTAATGAAAGTTGCAATGATAGGAACAGGTTATGTAGGACTTGTTACAGGAACTTGTTTTGCCGCTACAGGAAATAATGTTGTTTGTGTTGATGTGGCAGAGCAAAAAATTGAAAATTTGAAAAAGGGAATAATTCCTATATATGAGCCAGGTCTAGAACAAATGGTAAAATCAGCTCAACAGCGAGGCAATTTGAAATTCACAACTGATATAAAAGAAGCTTTAAAAGAAAGTGATATTTGTTTTATCGCAGTGGGAACACCTATGGGCGAAGATGGCAGTGCTGATTTACAATATGTGATGAATGCAGCACGTGAAATCGGTCAATATATGATTCATGATATGTATATCGTGGATAAATCAACAGTACCAGTGGGAACTGGAGATAAAGTAAAAGCTGTAATTCAAGAAGAATTAGATAAACGTGGTAGTGATTTAAAATTTGATGTTATATCTAATCCTGAATTTTTAAAAGAAGGCAATGCTTGCCAAGATTTTATGCACCCAGATAGAGTGGTTATTGGTTCTGAAAATGCAAAATCAATAGAAGTTATGCAAGAATTATATGAACCATTTATTCGTTCTAGTGAATTTTTCGTAACTATGGATATCAAAAGTGCAGAACTCACAAAATACGCTGCAAATGCTATGCTTGCTACTAAGATTTCTTTTATCAATGAAATCGCTAATATCAGTGAACGCGTAGGAGCTGATATCAATAAAGTAAGACGTGGCATCGCAAGTGATTCTCGCATTGGGTATAGTTTCTTAAATCCAGGTTGTGGTTATGGTGGAAGTTGCTTCCCTAAAGATGTAAAAGCTTTGATTAAAACAAGTAAAGAACATGATTATGAACCAGAATTATTATCATCTGTAGAAAATGTAAATTCTCGTCAAAAGATGGTATTAGTGCATAGTATCACAGAAGTCTTAGGTGAAGATTTAAGTGATAAAAAAATTGCAATCTGGGGATTAGCGTTTAAACCTGGAACAGATGATATGCGAGAAGCTCCATCAATCAGATTGATTGAAGAATTGAAACAACGTGGAGCAAAAGTACAAGCATATGACCCTCAAGCTATGAATATGGCAAAATCTTTTTATCTTAAAGATGTAGAAGTAGAGTATATAAATAATAAATATGATGCTCTAAATGATGTGGATGCTTTAGTGATTGTTACTGAATGGAAAGAATTCCAAAGTCCAGATTTCATGGAAATTGCTGCAAGAATGAAGGGCAATGATATTTTTGATGGACGAAATATTTATAAAGCAAAAACAGTAAAAAGTCATGGCTTAAATTATTATCAAATTGGTGTACGAAAATAAATATTATGTTAAAATAAAAGTAGCTACTAAATTGATTAATTTAGTAGCTACAATATTTTTATTTAACTGTATTGATAATAAGAGCTGTGAATTCTAGATTTTCAGAAGAAGATGTGTTTTCGATGCCATGACCTTCTCCATCTGGACAGAAGACAACATCACCAGCTTTAACTTCAATAATATTTCCGTTATCACTGTAAAGACCACTGCCTTTAGTGATATAATAAGCTTCGCCGTTACCGTGATGTTCATGATAGCCTAAAGAACAATTTGGCTCTAAAGTAACATGAGCGAACATACCACATTGTTCTTTTAATTCGTTTTTAGTGAGTAAATGTTCAATAATGATATGACCTTTACCACCATTTGCTTTTTCTTTGCGGACAATTTCATGTTCTGTGAAAATCATAGTAAAACCCTCCAAAAATAAAATATTATTTATTAATATTTTATCATAGATTAAAAAAATTTGTGACAATTTATTAGAAAAGAAAGGAATTTTATGATTGAGTTTTTAAAATTTGGTGCTAGTTGGGTATTACCGCCAGGTATATTTTTTGTTTTATTTTTATTTATAGCTTATTGTTGTAAAAAAAGAAAACAAACAAGACTAGCAATAGCTATTACATTTGTTACATTTATTTTTTATTTAGCATCAACTTCTTATGTAGCAAGTATGTTAATTGGTAGATTAGAAGATGCTTATGACCCACCAAAACATTTACCTAATGCAGATGTAATTATTGTTTTAGGTGGTGGAGCTACAGGCGATACGCCAGATGTTACTGGAACAGGGACTTTATGCAGTATACCAGCAAATCGATTACTTACAGCTGTTCGCTTACAGAAGAAATTAGGTATACCAATTATTGTATCTGGTGGACAAATTTATGAAGATAGTGGTAGAGAAGCAGATATTGCCAGACGCATTTTGAAAGAACTTGGTGTATCTGAAGATATGATTTTATTAGAAAACCGTAGCTTAAATACAACACAAAATGCAGAGTATAGTACTAATATTTTAAAATCAAGAAAGTATAAACAGCCTTTACTTGTAACATCAGCTTTTCATATGGAAAGAGCAGTTGTTAATTTTAATAAATTAGGTGTAGATGTAATACCATATCCTTGCGATTATATGGTGAATAAAGAAAAAGTTTTTCACTATAATCGCTTAGCGCCATCATCGCAGGCTTTAGAATTTACAGCAATTTATCTGCAAGAAAATTTACGAACTTTTGTAACTAAATATATAGAATAGATAGCTATAATCCATTTGAAGTTTTTCAAATGGATTGATACATAAGGACGGTGATATTATGGTAAAAGATTTAACTACAGGTAGCCCTGCCAAATTAATTTTGATGTTTACTTTGCCACTTATTGTAGGTAATGTATTTCAACAATTATATTTATTAAGTGATACTTTAATTGTAGGTCGTTTACTTGGTGTAAGTGCATTAGCAGCTGTAGGTTGTAGTGGCTGTTTGATGTTCTTTATGATTGGATTTGTAATAGGTTTTACAGCTGGATTATCTATTTGCACAGGACAGCGTTTCGGGGCAAAAGATGAAGAAGGAATGAAAAAAAGTGCAGCAGCTTGTGTAGTTTTGAGTGCTATTACAACTGTTATTGTAACTATTTTTGGCGTGATAATGGTTCGCCCTGCACTTATTTTTTTACAGACACCACCAGAAGTATTGGATATGGCATGTACTTTTTTAACTGTAATTTTTTTAGGAATTGTAGCTACAATGATGTTTAATATGTCTTCTAATTTAATTCGCGCTTTAGGAGATAGTAAAACACCACTTTATTTTTTAATCTTAGGTTGTGTATTAAACATCATTTTAGAAGTAGTTTTTATCGGTGTATTTAACTGGGGTATTCAAGGTGCAGGTTTTGCAACTGTATTAGCACAATTAATCAATGGCGGTTGTTGTGTATATTATATTAAAAAGAAAATACCTCTATTACATTTTGAATTGAAAGATTTAAAGATTTCTAGAGAAATAGCTATACAACATTTGAAAGTAGCACTTCCTATGGGTTTTCAGGCTTCTATCATCGCTATCGGTGCTATTATTTTGCAAGTCCCTTTGAATAATTTAGGTGAAGTCGCTGTAGCAGCATATGCAGCAGCTCAAAAAATAGATATGATAGCTGTTATGCCACTTATGTCTTTTGGCATGGCAATGGCAGCTTATACAGCTCAAAATTATGGTGCAGGTCGTATGGATAGAATAAAGACTGGCGTTAATAAATGTATTTTAATGTCAGGTGGTTTTAGTATTTTAGCAGGAATGATGAATATTTGTTTAGGTCCAATCTTGATTAGATTATTTGTGGGCGATGGGCAAGAACAAGTAGTGGAATATGGTCATATTTATTTGATTGTAAATGGTTCATGCTATTTAATTTTATCTTTATTATTTATTTATCGTTATACATTGCAAGGTTTAGGACAAAGCATTATTCCTACTTTTGCAGGTATCATGGAATTGGTGATGAGAGCAGCAGCTGGTCTATTTTTAGTTGATGCATTTGGTTATATCGGTGCATGTTGGGCAAATCCTATGGCATGGATTGGTTCATGTGTGCCACTTATGATAACTTTTTATATTACAAGAAAGTCTTTGTTGAAAAAGTATTATGAACACAAATTATCAGTTTGATTTGCATAAGAAAAAGTTTTCTTATATTTATATAAATTGAAAAGAAAATAAAAATAGATTGCTAATTTTGATGAATAATAATATTATATTTATAGATTTATAAATTTATTGAGGTGAAAAATATGGAATTAAAATCATCAGCATTCAAAGCATATGATATTCGTGGAAAATTCCCAGAAGAAGTTAATGAAGAATTAGCTTATAGAATTGGTCGTGTATTTCCAACATTATTTAATGCTAAAAGAGTTGCAGTAGGTCATGACATCAGACTTTCTGGTCCAGATATTCAAAAAGCTTTAGAACTCGGTCTTACTGAAATGGGTTGTGAAGTTGTAGATATCGGTCAGTGTGGTACTGAAATGATTTATTTTGCAACAGCTCATCTTGGTTTAGATGGTGGTATCATGATTACTGCTAGTCATAATCCAAAAGAATATAATGGTTTAAAATTAGTTCGTAAAGAAGCTCGTCCTATCAGTGGCGATACTGGTCTTAAAGATATTGAAGCTAAAGTTATGGCTGGTGAACTTGGTACACCAGCAGAAGTACCTGCAAAAGTTATCGAAGTTGATATTATGAAAGATTATATCGACCATTTATTAACTTATGTAGATATGAGTGCTTTAAAACCATTAAAAATTGTTGTAAACTCTGGTAATGGTGCAGCTGGCCCAGCTATTGATGAACTCGAAAAACGCTTACCATTTAACTTTATAAAAGTAAATAACAATCCAGATGGTACATTCCCTAATGGCGTACCAAATCCATTATTAATGGAAAACCGCGAAGCTACTGCAAAAGTTGTTCGTGAAGAAAAAGCAGATTTAGGTGTTGCTTTTGATGGTGACTTTGACCGTTGCTTTATTTTTGATGAAAATGGCGACATGATTGAAGGTTACTATATCGTTGGTTTCTTAGCAAAAGCATTCTTAAATAAAAATCCTGGTGCTAAAATTATCTATGATCCACGCCTCACTTGGAATACAATTGAACTTGTTGAAGAAGCTGGCGGTGTACCTGTTATGTGTAAGAGCGGTCATGCATTTATTAAAGATTGCATGCGTAAAGAAGATGCTGTTTATGGCGGCGAAATGTCTGCACATAACTACTTCAAAGATTTCTCCTTCTGCGATAGCGGTATGATTACATGGCTTTTAGTTGCTGAATTATTATGCCAGGCTGAAGGTAAAATGTCTGAAATGCTCAAAGAACGCATGGAACGTTATCCAATCAGCGGTGAAATCAATAGCACAGTAGCAGATGCAAAAGCTGTTATGGCTGCAATTGAAGAAAAATATGGTTCTACTGGCGAAGTTTGCAAAATGGACGGTTTCAGTGTAGATTATCCTGAATGGAGATTCAATGTTCGTATTTCCAACACTGAACCAGTTGTTCGTCTTAATGTAGAAACTCGTGGCGATAAAAAACTTCTTGAAGAAAAAACAGCAGAAGTTTTAGCAGTTATTCGTGGCTAATAAATATATAAAGTATATTTGATATTTATAAGTGCATAATTAATCGTCAATAAAAACTAAATATGATATAATAGGACTATTCAAATATATTTTTTTTGATATTTTGGATAGTTCTATTTTATGATAGGCTATATGTTTTAGTTAAGGGGGAAATAAAAACATGAGTATCAAATTGAAATCTGGCTTTACTTTTGACTATGATAACTTATTTGGCGAAGGTAAAGTAACTAAAGCTGATATCGAAGCTTTTGGTGAAAAATTAAAAGAAGCTCATAAAGCAATGAATGTAATGCGTGAAACTGGCGTAATCAAAGGTCATTTATCCAAAGATGGTGAACCTGAAAAAGTATTATTTAGCCAGTGCCCATATATTCAAGAAGGACCTTTGAATTCTCCTGAATCTATGAAACGTCTTCAAGATTTACGTGAATCTGTAAGAAATCGTGTAGATGCAGTTGTTTCTTTAGGTATCGGTGGTTCTTATCTTGGTAACAAAGTGTTATTCGATATTCAATGTGGTGAATTCTGGAATAGCAAATCCACTGAAGAAAGAAATGGTTATCCAAAATTCTATTTCAGCGGTAACAATATTGACCCACGTCGTACAAAAGATTTAATTGATAATCTTGAAGATTGCGCAGAAATTACAAAAACTCATTACAAACGCAACTATAAAGTAATGCTCATCGTAATTTCTAAATCTGGTGGAACACTCGACACTATGTCTAACTTCATGGTAGTTTATGATGCATTGAAGAAAAATCCACAGATTGAAGTAGAAGTTGTAGCAGTAACTGATCCTAACCTTGAAAAACCAACATTATTAAAACAGATGGCTATTGACCATAACTGGCCACAATTCTCTGTACCAGACGGAGTTGGCGGACGTTTCACTGTATTTACAGATGTAGGTCTTACAACAGCTGCTTGCATTGGCTTTGATATTGATGAATTCTTACGCGGTGCAAGAGATATGGACGAAGCTTGTAAATCTGACAATGTTTGGGAAAACCCAGCAATGTTAAATGCTGCTTTAAAATACATTGCTTCTGAAAAATATGGTCGTCATATTGAAGTTATGATGCCATATGGCGATTATCTTGAATCCTTATCCATGTGGTACATTCAGTTATTAGCTGAATCCTTAGGAAAACAGTTCGACAAAGAAGGCAATGAAGTATGCTATGGTCGTACTCCAGTTGTTGCTCTTGGTACACGTGATATGCACTCTCAGACTCAACAACATCAAGAAGGTATGCTTGATAAAGTTGTTCAGTTCATTCGTGTGGAAAAATGGGAAAATGATTTAGTAATTCCTAACGTATTCCCAGAAGTTAAAAAACTTGCTGATATCTCTGGCGTAACAATGGGTGACGCTTTAGAAGTTGCTCGTCAGTCCAATGCTGATGCTCTTGCTTCTAACAAACGTTTCAATGCATTATTTAGCTTACCTGAAATGAATGCTTATCATTTAGGTGAACTCTTATACATGCTTGCTATGTCCGTTGCTTACGAAGGTGAATTTGCAAATGTTGACGCATTTGACCAACCAGGTGTAGAAGCTTACAAACGCATAATGGGACCTAAACTTCAAGAATTAAAAGCTAAACAATAATTTTTAATTTTTGCAGTTGATTTTAGAAAGAGGATACATTTGTATCCTCTTTTTGTCATTTTTAAAGAGGTTTATTATGGTGAAATATAAAGAATTTATACGAGAAAAACTTCAAAAATTGAATAATTTACCAAAGAAATGGCAACAGGTAATAATATGTATATTAGTAATAATAGTAGCTATTATTTATTGTTTTAGTGGTGGAGAAAAAACAAAAATAGCTGTAAGTGAAAAAGTAGAAAATGGAAATACGATTATTTCAGCAAATGGTGAAGATGAGGAAAAAAATAAAAATAGTAAGATGATTTATAGCATGGATAAAGATATATCAGTAATAAAAAATCCTTTTTCATTTGAACATGAAGAAAAATCAGATAGTAAAATAATGACAATTGAAAAAAAACAAAAAAATAAAGATAAAGTAAATACAAATAATGAAAATATAGAAATGAAAACACAGCAACAGCAAATATCAACGATAAATCAAAATGAAAAGAAGGTAAAAAAATCAATAGAAAATGAGCAAAATGTATATAAATTAAAAGCTATTTTGGATTTTAATCAAGATAAAGTAGCTTTATTTAGCATAAATGACAAAATATATAGAGTGCGACAAGGTGATATGGTAAATGATATAAAAATTTTAGCGATTGGACAAAATAATTTAATTTTGCAAGAAAGCACAGGAAAAGAAGTAAAATGCCCTTTAACTTAAAGCTAAAGAGTTTAATGTAATAGCTTAGGAGTTAATGATGAAAAATTTAATTAAAAAATACTTGATACTATTGACTGTAATTTTAGGGATAATTTGTAGCAATATAGTATCTGTAAGTGCTAACGAATTAGAAGCAGTAGATGTAGATATTAGAAATTTACTCACAAATATAGCTTTAGCAAATAATTTAAATATAGTAATAAGTGATGAAGTACAAGGAAATGTATCTGTAAAATTGAGTAATATAAATGCTCAAGATATGATAAAGATTATCGCGGAAAATAATAATTATACGTATCAATTTAAAGATAATGTCATTTATATAAGCAAAGGAGATAAAGATATAAATTTATATACAGTGCAGATAAATTATTTAGAATTAGATAAAATAGCACAAACTATAAATTTGATGTTAACAGGCAATTTGACTGATAAAATAGATGATAAAGATAAAAAAACAGCTATAAATAATAAAGTGATGATTGATGAAAGCGAAAATACAATAAGTTTTTATGGAACTTTGAAACAATATGAACAGATAAAAAATTTTTTACAAGAACAAGACAAACCGCAAAAACAAGTTTCATTAGAAGCAAAAGTAACGGCTATTCAAAAAGATGCTGCTAAAGATTTAGGTGTGAGCTGGGAATGGTCTAAACTTCCCCAATCACCAGAGCATGAAATAACTTATGATACAGTAAAGCATACAGTAATAAATGAAGATGGTTCAAAAGAAGAAATAACAGATTATTTACCTGTAGATGAAGTAACACGTAAATGGAATGATGATGAAAATATTCCTGGGGTAATTCGCTTTGGCAAAGGTGTAGATGGCTATCCTTATGAATTTTATTATGCTGCTAAGATAGATGCTTTGATAAGTGATGGCAAGGCAAATATTTTAGCGCGTCCAAACATCACTACCATACAGGGAAAAGAAGCTGTGATTAATATAGGCAGTGAAGTTCCTGTGCCTACTGTATCCACAACGAATTCAACAACTACAACTTCAATAAAATATCGTGAAGCTGGTATTATTTTAAAATGTACACCAAGAGTAAATGAAGATGGCATAATCACAGTAAAAGTACATACAGAGGTAAGTTCGCCAATGTATGTAGAAGATATGAAAGCATATCGTTTCCAAAAGCGTTCAGCAGATACGATAGTTCGCCTAAAAGATGGTCAAACTATGGTAATTGGCGGTTTGATTGGTAGTGATGAAGCAAAACAAATGAGTAAAATTCCTTTTTTAGGAGATATTCCAATATTAGGCAATTTATTTAAACATATACAAAAGAGTAAAAGTGATACAGAAGTTATGATTTTTTTGACAGCACATGAAGTAGATGATTGAATGAAAATTTTTTATGAATAGATGATAGATAAGAAAGTAAAGCGAGTTTATAGCTTTTATGATATAATATTTGCTTAGTAATAGCTTATATTTGATAAAATTTTTATAAGTATTGGAGATGAATATATGCTTAATTTAGAAAAATCTTCTCAAGCTTTTGCGCAGGCTAAAGAAGTTATGCCAGGTGGGGTAAATAGCCCTGTACGCTCTTTTGCTAGAGTGAAATGTGATCCACCTTTTATAGCTAAGGCTAGTGGCAGTAAAATTTATGATATTGATGGTAATGAATATATTGATTATGTAGGCTCTTGGGGTCCAATGATAGTTGGTCATGCTCATCCAAATGTAGTGAAAGCAATTCAAGAAGCAACAACTCGTGGTACAAGTTACGGTGCACCTACATTATTAGAAACACAACTTGCTAAAAAAGTAATAGAATTAATGCCTTCTATTGAAAAAATTCGCATGGTAAATTCAGGTACAGAAGCTACAATGAGCGCTCTTCGTGTGGCTCGTGGTTATACTGGTCGTGATAAAATTGTAAAATTCATCGGTTGTTATCATGGTCATGCTGATAGCTTACTTGTAAAAGCTGGTTCTGGTGCAGCTACTTTTGGTCAGCCAGATAGCCCAGGGGTAACAAAAGGGACAGCTAAAGATACAATTACAGTTCCATATAATGATATTGAAGCTTTTGTTAATTTGATGAATGAACAAGGCGATGAAATTGCAGCTGTAATCGTTGAACCAGTTGCAGGTAATATGGGTCTTGTACTTCCAAAACAAGGCTTCTTATCTACACTTCGCAAAGAAACAGAAAAACATGGTACTGTACTCATCTTTGATGAAGTAATGTGTGGCTTTAGAGTAGCGTTAAATGGTGCTCAAGCAGCTTATGGAATTAGACCTGATTTGACTTGCTTAGGTAAAATTATAGGTGGTGGTCTTCCTGTAGCAGCTTATGGTGGTAAACGTGAAATCATGGATTGTGTATCACCAAAAGGCCCAGTTTATCAGGCTGGTACATTGAGTGGAAATCCACTTGCTATGACTGCTGGTATTGCTACACTTGATATAATTTCTGCTGACCCAGCATGGGGTAAAGCTGATTATACACGTGAATTATCTATTAAAACAAAACATGTTTTACAAGGTTTTGCCAAAGCAGCTAAAGATGCAGGTGTAAAAGTACAACTTCATCAAGCAGGTTCAATGTTTGGTGTATTCTTCAATGAAAATGATGTATATGACTATGCTACATCTGAAAGCTCTGATCAAGAAGCTTTTGGCGTATGGTTCATGTCTATGCTTGAACAGGGAATATATCTTGCTCCATCTCAATTTGAAACATTGTTCATGTCTGGCGCTCATAGTGATGATGATATTGTAAAAACTATTGATGCTGCAGAAGTTGCAATGAAAAAAGTAGCAGAATTTCTTAATAATAAATAATAAAAAACTAAAAAATATATAGCAAAATCTAAAATCCTTAGTATAATAAAACAGTATACTAAGGATTTTTTAATTTTTATAAGAGGACGTTATAATTGATTTTAATAGATAAATTTAAATTAAATTTGAAAAAAATATATAATGGTTTTAAAAATATAATATTAAGCCCTGCAAAAATAATAGATTTATGTTGGCAAAAAATATTTAAAGTCATAGAACAAGAGTTTTTCTTTATTAGTTTAATGATGATATTCAATTTTATGCCATATTTATATTTGTTTTGTTTATATAATCAATATGAAAATGCTATAGGCGGTTTATTTAAGCCTTTTAGCGTGATTATTTTCATGGGATTAATTATAAATTTTCTACATGGTAAATTGAAAAAATGCTTGAAGTATTTTATTTTAAGTATAAGCATGATTTTATCTTTGATGGAATTATTTATAATTGGTAAATATTATACTTTTACTACAGCTGGGATAATAAGTGTAATCATTGGTACAAATCTTCATGAAACGATAGAATTTATCACTATGTATTTTTCCTGGAGCTATTTGATTTTTATAATTGCTTTAGCTTTAATCATTTATTTATTAAATTATATAAGTAGAAAAGTAAACTTAAATAATAAATTAGTTATTTTATTTTTACCTTATTTTTGTTTATATAGTTTATTTTATGTAATCATACCTGAGAAAAATCTCACAGAATGTTTGACTTTTACAAGGCTTATAGCACCTGTAGAGCAAGCTGTAGAAGATGCAATAGCCTTTCGTGAAATTTATACAAATATGCAAAATAATGTGCAGATAGTGGATAAGGGCAGAGATATACCAAATATTGTATTTATTTTAGGTGAGTCAACATCAAAAGGTCATATGAGTTTATATGGTTATCCATTAGAAACAACGCCAAAGATGGATAAGATGGCTAAAAATAATGAGCTCTATGTTTTTAAAGATGTAATCAGTCCCCATGCTTATACTATTGGTTCACTTCGTGAAGTATTTACTTTTCACAATTATGAAGCCACAAATAAATGGTATGAGTGTAATAATTTATTTGATATCATGAAAAAAGCAGGTTATAAAACGTATTGGCTATCTAATCAAGAGACTTCAGGTCAATGGGCAAATGTGGCACTTGCTTATGCTAATCGCTGTGATTATAAGAAATTTACAGGAATTAGACAGTCATATGAGAAATCTTATCGTGCTGATGGTGAATTATTGCCTTTATTATATGAAGCCATGAATAATAATAGTGATAAGAATTTTTATGTATTGCATTTAATGGGTTGTCATGGTGAATATGAAAATAGATATACGCCAGATTTTGCTAAGTTTTCTGATGTAGATGAAACAAAGGGAATAATAAAAACGCAGGAAGCAAAAACGAAAAGAGCACAGTATGATAATGCTATTTTATATAATGATACGATTGTAACTCAAGTTATGGAAGCTTTTAAGGATAAAGATGCTATAGTTATCTATATGCCAGACCATGGTGAAGAAGTCTATGATTTGAAAAATTTCAATGGTCATAGTGATGATAATCCTACTAAATCTATGTTAGAAATACCATTTGTTATTTATACTACAGAGACATTTAAGCAGAAATATCCTCTAGTAGATGCACAGATTAGAGCTTCTGTAGATAAAAAATATATGACAGATGATTTAATTCATACTATTTTAGATATTACAGGGATAAAAACACCAGAATTTCAGGAAACGCGAAGTATTATAAATCCATATTATAATCAAGAGCGAAAGCGAATTTTCTTAGACAAAGATTATGATAATTGGCAATGATATTGAGGCGATTATGTATATAAGAAATTATCAAAAGAATGATTTAAAAAATATTATTTTTTTATTTAAAGAAACTGTGCATAGTATAAATAGTAAAGATTATACACAAGAGCAGGTAAAAATATGGGCACCTGAAAATATTGATGAAAAAAGTTGGCATTTGAGTTTGTTAAGCCATTATACATTGGTAGCTATAGATAAAGAAAAGATAGTGGGCTTTGTCGATTTAGATGAAAATTATGTAGATAGATTATATATAGCAAAAGATTATCAGCGACAAAAAATAGCAACTAGATTAATGGATAAAATAGAAAATCATGCTAAAAAACAAGGTCAAATATCTTTATATAGTCATGTATCTATAACTGCTAAAAAATTTTTTCTAGATAGAGGATATATCGTAAATAAAGAGCAATATGTTGAAAAACAAAATATTTTATTTAAAAACTATGTAATGGAGAAATTTTTATAAAAATAAAACGCTTATATTACTAATTATTTGTAGTAATATAAGCGTTTTTTTAACGTTTAAAGAAATGAAAGATAAGCCAAGCTACGACTCCGACGCCAAGTAAGGTTAAAAGTGCAGGTAGTGCGACAAAAAAGAAAAAGCCAATGATAGCAATACCGCCAATAGCCATTAAACCTCGAGTGAGCCAGCTAGAAGAGGATTTTCCTCCAAGATTAATATAACGGACTTTTATGCCACTAGAACGTGGTGAACGATAATATCTATTATTATAAGATTGTTGATATTGTTGCTGATTTTCTTGAGTTGTTTCTTTGCGATAATTATTTTCGTCTTCGATTGTAATACCATCAAAATTATTGATTTCTCTATTACTCATAGTTTGCACATCGTGGATATGATAGCAATTCGGACAGATACCATGTTCATCTAATTCGTGATTACATTTTGTGCAACGCATAATTTTTCTCCTTATATTGTTAAAACTAAAATACATTCATATTTTAAGTATATTAGTCAAAAAGTCAATTGTCAAGGATTTGTCAAAAACTGGAAAATATTTTATTTATCTTTGTTAAATTTAAAATCTATTTGTAAAAAATTTTACATTTTCTTCACATTGTAAGAGAATTATAAATTAATTCTGTCATATTTATTTTAAATTTTACAGAAAAGTCATTGTAACTTTACATTGAGTGAGTATACTAAGTACAACAAATTAATTGCAAGGTATTTTTAGGAGGATTAAGGTATTATGAATTGGAAAAAATTAGCATCTCTTGGCGTTGTCGCAATGATGTCTCTTAGTATTTTAGGTTGTGGTAGTGATACTGCTTCTAATGATAAAGCTGCATCTTCTAGCAGTCTTTCTGGTAGTATTACAGGATCAGGTTCTTCTGCGTTATTACCTTTAGCTAAAGACGCTGCTGATAAATTTAAAGAATTACATCCAGAAGTTTCTATCACATTAAATGGTGGCGGATCTGGTACAGGTCTTAAACAAGTTGCTGATGGCTCTGTAGATATCGGTAACTCTGATGTAGCTGCTGATACAAAACTTGATAAAGCTGTAGCTGATGGTTTAGTTGACCATAAAGTTTGCGTTGTAACAATGGCTCCAGTAGTAAATAAAGATATTGCAGCAACTGTAAAATCTTTAACAAAACAACAATTAACAGATATTTTCACTGCTAAAATCACAAACTGGAAAGAAGTTGGCGGTCCTGATGAAGAAATCGTATTAATCACTCGTCCGTCTACATCTGGTACTCGTGCATTATTTAAAGAATTTGCTTTAGGTGGAGCTGAAGAAGCTTCTAATAAATCCTTAGAAACAGATGACTCTGGTACTTTACTTCAGAGCATTAAAGATAACAAAGGTGCAATTGGTTATGTAGCATTATCTTATCTTGTAAACAATCAAGATGTTGCAACTGTTTCTGTTGATGGTGTAGCTCCTACTTTAGAAAACACATACAATGGTACTTATCCTGTATGGGGTTATGAACATATGTATACTAAAGGCGAACCTAATGCTACTGTAAAATCATATTTAGATTTCATTATGTCTGATGAATATGGTAAATCCATGGAAGCTCAAGGTTACGGTGTAACTAGCAAAATGCAAGTTCAGAGATAATTAGAATAGAAAATTGGGCGAATGAATTTTCGCCCATTTTTTTTGCCAAAATAAATGCTAATTTTTATCAAAGGAGTGTCAAAATGGAATCATCACATACAGCTGTATATCGTCAAAATAATATTTGGCGAGGGATTATCACAGCTTGCGGTTTATTAATGATAATTATAACCTTAGCCATTGGGGCATTTTTATGCTACAAAGGTGTAGGTACATTCACTACATATGGTCATAGCGTGGGTGAATTTTTATTTTCTTCACAATGGGCACCAGCCGATAATGCTCAAGGTGGCGGTAAAGTCGGTGCAGCAATATTCATTTTTGGTTCAATTATCACTTGTGCTTTAGCACTTTTGATTTCAACACCATTTAGTATTGCAAGTGCGATTTTCATGACAGAAATTTCTCCAGGGATTGGTAGAAAAATTCTTCAACCAGCTGTAGAAATTTTTGTAGGTATTCCTTCTGTTGTATATGGTTGGATTGGTCTTACAATTTTAGTTCCATTTATCAAAGATTTATTTGATTTAAAATTTGGTTTTTCTGTACTAGCAGCAGGTATTGTTTTAGCAGTAATGATTTATCCAACAATTACTAGCTTATCTGCTGATGCGATTAGAAGTATTCCAAAATCTTTCCGTCAAGCATCTTATGGTTTGGGTGCTACTCGTTGGCAGACAATCAGTCAAGTTGTAATACCAGCATCTAAATCCGGTTTGATGACTGCTATTGTTTTAGGTCTTGCTCGTGCATTCGGTGAAGCTTTGGCAGTAGCAATGGTTATCGGTAAGATGAAAGCTTTTCCAGAAAGTCTTTTATCCCCAACTACAAACTTAACAGCAGCTATTGCTTCTGATATGGGTGGGGCTATGGAAGGCAGTGAATACAATATAGCTTTATGGTCTATGGCTTTATTGTTATTCATCATTTCCTTAGTATTTATCTTCATTATTCATTATATTTCAGCTAAAGGAGGCCATAAGGCATGAGCGTAATTCAAAGAGCCAAATTTATGGATAAATTTATGACTGGCTTCTTTTATATTGTCGCTGGTTTTTTCTTATTATTATTGTTGGCTTTTACTTTATATGTAATTATTAAAGGCTTTGCAAATTTTACTCCGAATATGTTTTCCTTTACTAGAAATGGTATAGGTAATCTATTTTTTAACACTATTTATTTAGTATTTTTATCTTTACTTGTAAGTGTTCCTCTTGGGATTGCAGCTGGTATTTATATGGCTGAATATGCAAAACCAGGAAAAACTACAAAATTTTTAAGAATTTGTATTGAAACATTATCCTCATTGCCATCTATCGTTGTAGGTTTATTTGGTTATTTAGTATTTATTGTAATGACAGGTTCTCAATGGAATTTATTTGCAGGTGCTTTAGCTGTATCTATTTTGAGTTTACCTTTGATTACAACAGTAACAGAAGATGCTTTCCGCTCATTACCTCCTGGGTATAAAAAAGGTAGTATGGGTATGGGGGCTACACTTTGGCAGACTATCCGTTATGTAATGCTTCCTGCTTGTATGCCTCGTATTATGACAGGTGTAATCTTAGCTGCTGGTCGTGGCTTTGGTGAAGCGGCTGCACTTTTATATACTGCAGGTATGAGTACAGATATCGTTTGGTCAAATTGGAATATTTTTTCCCCAACATGTCCGCTCAATCCATTTAGACCAGGGGAAACTTTAGCACTTAATATCTGGGCATCAAGAACAGAAGCTTTAGCTCCTAATGCTGCAGATATTGCAAATTTATCCTCAGCAATTTTGATGATAATGGTATTTTCATTTAGTATAGGTGCTCGTTTTTTAAGTAGTTATCTTGATAAGAAAAATGGAGGAAAATAAACGTGGCTAATAACGCTGATATAAAATTTAATGTTGATAATTTGGAATTATTCTATGGTAATTTTAAAGCCTTAAAAGGCATTGATATGGAAATCAAGAAAAATGAAATTACTGCTCTTATTGGGCCATCTGGTTGTGGTAAATCTACATTCTTAAAAACTTTAAATCGCATGAACGATTTAGAAGATGGTGTAAAAGTAACAGGCAGAATTCATTTAGATGGTGTAGATATCTATAAAGAAATGGATTCTATTACACTTCGTCATCGTGTAGGTATGGTATTCCAACAGCCAAATCCATTCCCAAAAAGCATCTATGATAATGTAGCTTATGGACCAAGAATTCATGGTATTCGCAAAAAAAGCCAATTAGATGAAATCGTAGAAAGAAGTCTTCGTCAAGCTGCTATTTGGGACGAATTAAAAGACCGCTTAAATAAATCTGCACTTGGTTTATCTGGTGGTCAACAACAGCGTTTATGTATTGCAAGAACTTTAGCAGTTCAGCCAGATGTTATCTTGATGGACGAACCTACTTCTGCTCTTGACCCAATTTCCACAATGAAGATTGAAGACTTAGCACTTGAATTGAAAAAGGATTATACAATTGTAATCGTTACACATAATATGCAACAAGCAAGCCGTATATCCGATAAAACAGCATTCTTCTTATTAGGTGAGTTAATCGAATACGGAGAAACTACAGAGTTATTTGCAAATCCTAAAAATCCAAAAACAGAAGAATATATTACTGGTAGATTTGGTTGATTTGTATAGTGCGTTTATTTAAAGGAGATAAAAATGGCTAATAGAATAAAATATATAAATGAATTAGATTGTTTAATTAGAGATGTAGAATTAGTAGGAGCACAACTTCAAGAAACTTTAGATGAAGTTATAAACAATTTAGTAGAAAAAAATGAGATTTTAGCAAAAAAAATCATAAAAAATGATGTATGGTTTAATAAAGCTGAACATGATATCAATGAAAAATGTTTGCGTTTAGTATTGACTCAAGCACCTGTAGCTACAGACTGGCGTGAAATTGCTTCCATCATGAAAATGATTGGTGATATTGAACGTATGGCTGACCATTGTGCAGATATCTCTAAATACACTATGAGCTTAGCAAAAGAAGAAACTGTAACATTGCCAGATTATTTTGGTGATATGGTAAATGTTATGCGTGAAATGGTTTTTGATAGCGTAAAATGTTTCAGAGATTCTGATGTTGATTTAGCTAAAAAAATTATTGAAACAGATAATGTAGTAGATAATTACTTTAAAAGATTTCGTGAAGATATAGCTGGATTGATTAAAGAAAATCCACAAAATGTAGAGGCATATCTCAATTATTTGATGATTGGTAAATATGTAGAACGTATAGCCGACCATTCTACAAATGTAGCTGAATGGATTATCTATATTGTTAAAAATGAATTAAAATAAAAAATAAAACTCATAATAGATAGTTATATTAGAAATATTTTCGTACAAAAACTATTTATTATGAGTTTTTTATTGTCTTTTAAAATATATATGATTAAACTTAAATATGAGGTGATAAAAATGAAACTGAAATATTTAAGTTTATTATTGAGTTTAATTTGTATTATGCAATTTATGACAGTACCTTCTTTGGCAAATGCACAAGCTATGGAAATAAAATCTAATTTAACAATTGATGTGGAAGACATAAAAGATACAGCAGAGTATAAAGGTTATCTTTGGCGCATAGATGCTAAAGATGATGATAATTTGCCTAGAAATTTTCGTACATCAAAGGATAAGTTCAAAAAGGCAAGTGATAAATATGGAATTGATGTTAATTATGTGCCTATAAGAGAAGGTTTAGATGAACTACAAGCTTCAGGTAGTGCGCAATTTTCTTTAAATCAATTTTCCGCTTTAACTAAAGCTTTGCAGGAAAATGGCGCTAAAGATATTTATATAGTGGATTTAAGACAGGAAAATCATGGATTTTTTAATAATGATGCTGTTAGCTGGTATGGTAAACGAGATTGGGCGAATATAGGAAAATCAAGAGAAGAAATTATTCGTCAGGAAATGAATTTATTGAAGGCTAATCTCAATAAAAACACAAAAAGAGCTACTTTAGATGACGATAAAAATGCTGATGAAGTAGATACTTCTTTGATAAAAACAGTAACAACTGAAAAAAATCTAGTGAAGAAAAATAATTTACATTATATGAGAATAACAGCAACTGACCATGTTTGGCCAAGTCCTGAAAATATAGATGAATTTATCAAACTATATAAATCTTTGCCTAAAGATGCATGGCTACATTTTCATTGTGAAGCTGGTAAAGGAAGAACAACAACATTTTTAGCAATGTATGATATGATGAAAAATCCACAGGTGCCATTAAAAGATATATTATATCGTCAATTATTATTAGGTGGAAATTATGTGGCATATACAGAAGATATTTCCGCTAGCAGTAATTGGAAGGCGCCTTATTATAATCAAAAAGCAAAAATGATAGAAGTTTTCTATCAATATGTACAGGAAAATCATCAGAATAATTTCCAAGTTTTATGGTCAGATTGGCTTAAAAATCATAGTTTATAAATAGGTTAATATTTAATTTAGATATATATCTATAAAAACTTTTAATTGATAAAAATAGATAATAAATTCCTATAATATGCTTTAAAATAAGAAAAACATCATGAGAGTTGATAAGTATAGTATTTTATATTTTAGAATTAAAACCTATTAAATTAATATGTAAATACTATCTATTAATAATTTTTTATTGTGATATAATGTTGATGTTAAAAAGATTTAAAGCTTGTAGGAAAGAAGGCGATAAAATGAGTACAGAATATGTATATAAGTCCACAAAAAAAATAGAAGAAATTTTAAATGCGATTACCCATGGAGTGGGAACGCTACTAGCAGTTATTGGTTTGGTTGCAATGTTGTATTATGGCTATGATAAAGGAATTTTGCATTTAACAAGTATCATAGTATATGGTGTTTCCATGATATTATTATATTTAGCTTCGACACTGTATCATAGTTTTAGTTTTTGCAGTCAAAAAGTGCAATCTGTGTTTAAATGTATAGACCATTCGGCAATATATTTACTAATTGCAGGCAATTATACGCCATTTGCTTTGATAGCTCTATATGGTACTTTGGGCTGGGCTGTATTTGGCGTAGTTTGGGGATTGGCTTTAGCGGGAATAGTATTTCAAATTTTCTTTTATAATCGTTTCCGCGTCATTGGTACTATTTGTTATTTAGTCATGGGTTGGCTTGCTGTTACCATCGTAAATCCACTACTTGATACTTTGTCTGTAGAAGCTATTTGGTGGCTTGTAGCTGGTGGTGTTTTATATAGTATTGGTGCGATTTTTTATTTAATCCGCAAGATACCATATAATCATGTTATTTGGCATGTTTTTGTGATTTTAGGCAGTGCAGCTCATTTTATTACAATTTATTGTTATGTATTGCCACTTAGTATAGGTTAATTATTTTGATAAAATAAAGGCTCAATTATCTAAAATAATGATAGATAGTTGAGCTTTTTCTTATTTTCTGTTTTAATTAGAAATAAGAGGATTGACGAGAAAAAGAGCTAATTATATAAAGAGAAAATATATAGTTTAGGATATAAATTTTATAAAAGGAGAGTGTTTTTGATGAATAAAGATTTAATGAACCTAGGAAAATCGGAAGAGGAAATAGAGCAAGAAGTAGAATCTTTATGTCGCTGGGCTGCTGCTAGAGCTGGCGTAATTGTCGTAGCACCTATACTTGGTCAAATTGCTCTAGCTGCTAATGAAATCTATTTGATAAAACGCATAGCAAATGTATATGATAAAAAATTCGATGAAACGGCTAGCTGTGCTTTTGTAGGAGCTTTAGGTGGTACATTTGTAGGTCAAAGTTTAGCGACTTTGATACCATTTCCACCATTACAAATTCCAATCGGTATGGCTGTAACTTATGCTGTAGGTAAGGCTGCTAATGCATGGATAAAAGATGACATGCCAGATATTAGCGAATATGCTGATAAATATAAAAATATTTTTAATAAGGCAAAAGAAGATGTAAAAAATATCATACCTAGTTTAAAAAATAATCCTGATAAAGATAAACCATTGGGAGATGAAGATAAAAAATTTAAATTTTAATATTAAGGAGGAGAAATAATGCGAAGTGCATTTGATATTATTGGGCCAATAATGATAGGGCCATCAAGTTCACATACAGCAGGTGCTGTGAGATTGGGATTGATGGCTAGAGCTATCTTAGGTGAAGAAGTAAAAATTATAAATATAAAATTATATGGTTCATTTGCGCAAACATATAAAGGTCATGGTACAGATAGAGCTTTGATTGCAGGTATAATGGGTTTTAAACCAGATGATGAAAGAATACGTAATTCTTTAGAAATAGCCAAAGAGAAAAATATTGAATTTAATTTTTCTAAAGTGGATTTAGAAGATGCACATCCTAATACAGCTATTATAGAATTGATAGGTGTAACAGATAGAAAAATAGAAGTTACAGGTGCGTCCATTGGCGGAGGCAATATAATTATTTCTGCTGTTAATAATTATGAAGTACAATTAAGTGGGAAATATCCATCAATAATTATCGTACATCAAGATATGCCAGGTGTAGTAAATGGTGTTACTGCAGCTTTAGCACGCTATAATATTAATATTGCCTATATGAAAGTTTCTCGAAGCGAAAGAGGAGCAGAAGCTTTGATGAATATTGAAGTTGATGATACAATTTCTGATGAGGCAGTAAAAGCTTGCAGTAGAGTTATTGGTGTAAAAAAAGTATTGCGAATTGATGCTATTTAATGAGGTGATTTTGTGATAAATTTTTCTTGCATACAAGATTTGATAGATATAGCAAATGCTCAAGAGCGAACTATTGATGATATCGTTGTAGAATATGAAGCAACACATAGTTTTAAATCTGTGATTTATATTAAAGAAAATATGCAAACTATTTGGCAAGTAATGAAAGAGTCAGCAGAAAAAAGTATAAATAATACGCAAAAATCTGTCAGTGGCATGGTCGGCGGAGATGCTCAAAAATTATTCACATTTAAAGATAGTTTTGCTGGCGATTTTGTCAAAGAAGCAGCTTCTTATGCAGTAGCTGTAGCAGAAACAAATGCTGCTATGGGGAAAATAGCTGCTTGCCCAACAGCTGGTTCTTGTGGTATTGTTCCAGGGGCTTTAATTGCTGCTCAAAATCATTATAATTATGATGATGAGCAGATTTGCAATGCATTATTTACAGCGACAGGTATTGGCATGGTGATTGAAAATAATGCTATGATTGCAGGTGCTCAAGGTGGTTGTCAGGCTGAATGTGGTTCAGCAGCTGGCATGGCAGCTGGAGCGTTAGTTCATCTTGCAGGTGGCTCTCCAGAACAGATTGGCAATGCAGTAGCCTTAGCGATTAAAAATTTATTAGGTTTAGCTTGTGACCCTGTGGCAGGACTTGTGGAAGTTCCTTGTGTAAAACGCAATGGATTTGCAACGACAGTAGCGATTTTGGCAGCAGATATGTCCCTTGCTGGTATAAAATCAGTGATACCAGTAGATGAAGTAATTGATGCTATGTATCGCATTGGCAAATCTATGCCAAAAAGTATACGTGAAACAGCTACTGGCGGTTTAGCTACTACACCTACAGGTATAGCTTTAAAAGAAAAAATCTATAGCAAATAATGATTGATATAAGGAGAAGGGAAGAGCAGTTGCATTTATGTAAAAAAATTATCTATATGACTTTGGGAATATATATGATGATGATATCAATATGTTTAGCAGGGCAAAATGATAATTTATCTAAAGAAACATCAGAAAAAATAAATTTAGTATGGCAACCAGTTATTGATGAAGAAAATGATTTATCAAAAATTGATAAGATTCCAGGAGTAAATGTCATATCACCATCGTGGTTTGTAATTGATAGTGAACAAGGGCATATTCAAAATAAAATAGATATAAATTATTTGAAAAATGCAAGAGAAAAAGGTTATAAAATATGGCCATTAATTCATAATGATTTTAATGCCGAAATGACACATAAATGGTTAAATGATAAAAAGGCAAAGGATTATATCATTCGTCAATTAATATTTTATGCACATCGTTATAATATTGAAGGCTATAATTTTGACTTAGAAAATATCTATGATGAAGATAGAGATAAATTGACTGAATTTATGAAAGAAGTAACTGAGGCACTACATCAAGATGAAGTTATAATCTCTATGGATATAACGGTGGCTTCAGATATGGAAAATTGGTCTAAATGTTATGATAGAAAAGCATTGGGTGAATATGTAGATTATCTTGTTTTGATGGCATATGATGAGCATGGTAGATTATCTAAAACAGCAGGGTCAGTAGCATCATTAAATTGGGTGGAAAATGGAGTAAAAGATTTAACAGAGCAAGTCCCTTCAGAAAAAATCATCTTAGGAATTCCTTTGTATATGCGCTTATGGGAAGAAGATTATGAAGGTAATGTATCGGCTAAAACCTTAAATATGGAAGATGCCAATAAATTAATGAAAGAAAAAGACAAATATCCTATTTGGCTAAAAAATGAAGGTCAGATATATTTTGCTTATCATGAAGATGGAAAAATATATCGTGTATGGAAAGAAGATGTAAATTCTTTGCGCTTAAAAGTAGATTTAGTCAAAAAATATAAACTTGCAGGAGTAGCCTCATGGAGAAAAGGTTTTGAGACTAAAGATATTTGGCCAATGATAAACAAGCGTTTACAAAAATAAAAAAACTATTTGTTTATGATGAATTTCATAAGCAAATAGCTACATAGAAAAATAGAAGTAGAGGGAGTTAAAAATGCCAAATAGAGTATTAGGAGGAATTTTTTTAACCATAGCAGCTAGTATTTGGGGTGGTATGTTTGTAGCTGTAAAATTAGTAGTGGATATAATACCGCCAATACCGTTAGTATGGTTTCGTTATTTAGTAGCCTTTGTTGTATTATCAATGGTTGTAATCTATGAAGGCATTAATTTAAAAATAGATAAAAAAGATATATTATTATTAATCAGTATAGGGATAATAGGACATACTATTTCTATTGTTACTCAAGAATATGGAACAATGTATTCTTCAGCACAGATGGGTTCAGTTGTTACTTCAGCGACACCAGCATTTATGTTGATTTTTGCTGTATGGCTTTTAAAAGAAAAAATCACTTTGCGTAAAATATTATCCGTTATTTTAGCCACTGTCGGTGTAATCATGATTGCTGGCGTTGATAATATGGATTTTGATAAACAATTAGGTGTACTTTTTTCTACCATAGCAGCATTGACATGGGCATTGATGTCTGTAATGTTAAAATTGATACCTAGTAAATATCCGCCATTATTAATAAATTTTTATGCTGTAATAACAGGAATTGTATGTTTAGCACCACTTAATATACCGACATTAGATTTATTGCCATGGGATGAAATCTTAAATCCTGTAGCGATTGGTTCGGTAGTATATTTAGGGGCAGTATCTACAGCAGGAGCATTTTTGCTTTGGAATAAAGGTCTTTTATTGATGGAAGCAGGTGCTAGTGGATTATTTTTCTTTTTTCAACCTATAGTAGGGACTTTTTTAGGCTGGTTAATTTTAGATGAACAAATCACTTTGAATTTCTGGATAGGAAGTATATTGATTTTTATAGGTGTATTTTTAGTTACAGTTAGAAATGAATAAAATATTATTGATTTTAAATAAAATACAAAGACCGCAAATAATTTAAAAAACTTGCGGTCTTTATTATTTTATGGATATAAAAAATAAACTAGTATTATTTTTTATACTAGTTTATATGTGAAAGATGTTTTTATTATTTTTATAATAAATTTTAAATATTAGATATAATATAATTTATTAAATGTAGTTTTTGTATTAAAAAAAATTTTTTTCATATAGTTATTCATATAACTCCAATTGGGAGTGCCAGATTCTGTAGTCGGTAAATAAAATGAAAAATCTTTTTTTTATATGGCGATTTAATTCGTTAGAAAATGCTTTATAATATGTTCTACTTTCTTTAAATATCATTGTAGCAATAAATTGTTTTATTGTAAAAGGCATATTCCATTTTGGAATAAGAACTACTACATTTTGACTTGTATAAAATAATTTGGGCTGAACAAAACAAGAGCCTAAATATTCACCTTCAAGAGAGAGCGTAAGTAAACCAGGTTTATAAGCAGGAAGATTGTCAATAGCATCAACAAAAGCAGTAATGCCATTATTAGAATTGGCTCTACCAATAAAATTTATTGTGGGATTTATAGATGTCATTTTAGCTTTATCTAGCTTTGTTCCCATATCTATGGTGAATAAGTTATTATCATATAAATGAAATCGTTTCCATTTTGAAATATCAATTGGAGATTTTTCTGTATCATATTGTAAAAGTTGCTTAAGATTAATAGTAGTTTTTGTCATGATATTATACATATAAAAATACATATATTTCCAATTAGGACTATTATTAATTGCAGGAAGCTTTATTTTTAGTAAAGGTAAAATCGTGCTAGATAATTGATCAGAATAAGCAAATTTAGAAATAGCTTTTTTTATTACTGTTATTAAGAACATAGCAGTATATACATTTAGCTCATGATTTATAGGTTTTAAACAATGAACTTTCATATCAAGAGAGGCTTTACCAGAATGATAAAAAACAGTTCCTAAAAAACTAACTGAAATGAAATTTTCATAAACTCTATAATTTTTATTAGATAAATTTGAATAATATCCAAGGATCCCATTATTATAATTAGATACAGTTATTCTAGGTATAGTTCCTTCTTTTAAATCTTTACGTGGAATCATTGCACCTGTAGGTACTTGAAGTGTATCTTTGTATGGTTTGGTATAGAAGATTTCAGCAATAGAAAATTCTTTCCATTTATTAATTACTAATTTTTTCATTGATTTTATTTCCTTTATTTAGACTAATTTTAATAACTGTATCGTCAGAATCTATTGAACTTGAATAAAGTATTTTTTTAATAAGTGTGTCATTTAATATATTATTGTTAATATTCTTTTGGAAGATTAAATAGTCCATAGCTGTTTTTTTGAAATCTTCTTCAAAAATTTCAAAAGGTTTTACTGGCATTTGATAAGATAAGCATTTATTAGGGTTATTCCATTGACAAGTATCATCACCTGTTTGTTTAGATACAATATTTAACCAATATTTTTCAATATCAGACCATTTATTATATATATCATGACGGCCCTTATTTTTTACGGTAACTAGACCATCTTCTTTCATATAACAAGCAAAGAAATCATTATTATTTTGAGGAACTTTTGCTTCAAAAATAAAAATACTTGTAGTTACACCAACATTAAAGAATAAATCTTCAGGTAATTTAATGACTTTTCTTAGACGATGATTTTTAAGTATACGTTTAATTTGTGTTTTTGATGCCTTTTCTAATTTTTTATCTGGTAATATAAATCCGCACATTGTATGCATTGGAACATTATTTAGTACATTTTCTACAATTTTGATACAACCATATTTTGTTTCAAACGGTGGATTCATTAGTACTTTTGTTATTTTTTGTTTAGCAATCCATTCTCCGGTCATAGCATTTCGAGCGTCCATTTGTTCAAGATTAGTTTTTCCATCTTTATGAATTAACATATTAGCACAAGCTAATGCATAGATTTCACGATCAAATTCTATTCCAAATAATTGATGGGCTTTAATTTTTATTGCTTGTTTAGTATGAACACCTCCAGTTTCTTGAATCATATTTGCCATAGCTTTAACTAAAAAACCACCAGAACCACAAGTAGCATCTAATACTTTATCATATTGATTAACTTCAAGTATATGATACATAAAGTCAGTGATATGTTCGGGAGTAAATACTTGTCCGGTTTCAGATTTTTTTTTGTATCGGTTAAATTCATTGAAAAAAATTCCCATGACATCTTCACCACGCCAAGAATCAGAATTTAAGCAATCAGAAATAGTTGTTACCCATTCAATAAATTGAGCAATTAAAAGTTTTACATGTTGTTGTTGTTTTTCATCTTCACTAGTTACATTTAAATTCATGCGGATTTCAGAAAATACATCTAATAATAATTCTAATTTTTGATTTTGATGTTTATCTTTTATTAAAGCTTTAGCGATAGAAGATTGAATAGCATTAGTAAATGTGGAATAATCCATACCACTTATCATAAGAGCATCATATCGTTTAGCAACTAATGCACATGCTGTAAAAATCATTCTATGATATAAATTTTTAATACCAAATTCAAAATGTAAACAATCATTTATTTTTGCTGTTAATGCATAAATACGTTTTTTGTCAATAACATCAATTTTAAATAATGATAAATAATAATCAATATTTTGTAGTTCATGAGGAACAGCTATTTCCGTTAAGCCTTTAAAAACATGAATATCTTCAACATTATATAATATACCTATGACTTTTTTGTATTGCTTTTGAACAATTTGTATATTTTTTAACAATTCATTTATTTGGCTTTTACCTAATTTAGTTTTTGATGATTTTGTTTCTAAAATTAATGCTACATCATTATGATTTTTTGGTAAATACCAGCCATCTGGTTTGTCAGATATACCAGGAAATCCTAATTGGTTAAATGTCGTTATTTGACCAACACCAGATAAAACATGATCATTATCTTTTAATCCTAAAATTTCACGTGCTAAATCTCGGACTTTATCTTCTGTTAATTGATTATGCATTAAAAAAACTCCTTTTATTATTTTTAAAGATATTTTATAAATAATAAAATAATAATAAATTAAAATAAAAAGAACATCTTAAAGATGTTCTTTTTATTTTAATTTATTATTATTCATATTAATTTTTTTTGGTGGAGATGAGGAGAATCGAACTCCTGTCCGAAAGTATTGTTTCACAGCTTTCTCCGAGTGCAGTCTATATTTTAATTTTATAAAATCATCGCCTATAGACAGGCTACAATTTTACTATCTCGATAAAATTCCCTAAAAATCTCCGAGAATTGATTTTTAAGTATCCCACTGTTGGCCTCTTTTCTATTCACGTGGGAAAAGAATAGAAAGAGGTTAGCATTAAGCTGCTAAAGCGTATTCTTTGTTAGCTTTTATATTTAAATAAAAGTTTCACCTTACTAACGGGTTGATGACCTCCCGACTCGCTTACCATGCACCAACTACCCCCGTCGAAACCATTACATCCCCGAGAGTTAATATATTATATCATAAATAATGACTAAAAGCAATAAAATAAGGCGGATATAGATGTAAAATGAAATTTTATATCAAAATTTTAGAATGATATATTTGAAATGAAAATTCTTTTGCTAATGAAAGATTTTTTCTAGATTGAAATTTGATGTACAAAAGAAATTATTAAAGCTAAAATGTTGATTTTGAAAGTCTTTTTAGCTTTAGATTTATTTTTAATAATTTTTATTATGTTAAATAAAGTTGCTATTTATAAAATTTTCTTAAAAATATTTTGAAATAATATTGCATTTTTAATATAGTAGTATTATAATAAGTTTGTAAGAAAAAACATAAGGAATAAATAATAAATTTAATTTAAATAGAGAGAGGAGTTATCAATATTGTTAGAACAGTTTAAAGGAAAATTAATAATTTCTTGTCAAGCTCTTCCTGATGAACCATTACATAGCCCGTTTATTATGGGACGAATGGCGTTAGCAGCAAAACAGGCTGGTGCAGTGGGTATACGAGCACAAGGTGTAGAAGATATAAAAGAAATTAAAAAAGTAACAGGTCTTCCTGTTATCGGTTTGATTAAACGAAACTATGATGATTCTGAAATTTATATCACAGCTACAAAAAAAGAAGTAGAAGAATTATTGGAAAGTGGTTGTGAAATAATCGCTTTAGATGCGACAGTGCGTAAACGTCCAAATGATGAAAAATTAGAGGATTTAGTTAAATTGATAAAAGACAATGGTAAAATCGCTTTAGCTGATATCTCTAATGATGAAGAAGGGATTTTTGCTCAGAAAATAGGTTTTGATTGTGTATCTACAACATTATCTGGATATACAGATTATACACCTAAATTAAAAGGCCCTGACTTTGGGTTGGTAGCAAGAATGGTGGATAGACTTGATATCCCAGTTTTTGCAGAAGGTAGAATAAATACACCAGAAGATTTAAAAATAGCTTATGAATGTGGTGCTTTTGGTGCGATTGTCGGTTCAGCAATCACAAGACCACAGTTGATAGCTAAAAACTTTGTTAATGTTTTAAAAGATATTGATATAAAATAATTGGAGGAAATAAAATGTCAACTAGAGATTTAAAAGGATTATATTCTGCTTTATTAGTAGCTTTTGATGAAAATGGCAATATAAATGAAAAAGGTTTACGTCAGATTGTACGTCATAATATTGATGTATGCAAAATGGACGGTTTATATGTTGGTGGTAGCACAGGTGAAAACTTCATGCTTTCCACAGAAGAGAAAAAACGTATTTTTGAAATTGCTAAAGATGAAGCAAAAGATGATATCACTTTGATTGCTCAAGTTGGTTCTATCAATCTTAAAGAATCCGTAGAACTTGCTAAATTTGTTACAGATTTAGGTTATGATGCAATCAGTGCTGTAACTCCATTTTATTATAAATTTAGCTTTGATGAAATTAAATACTACTATGAAACAATCATCAAAGATGTAGATAACAGAATGATTATTTATTCTATTCCTTTCTTAACTGGTGTAGATATGAGCCTTGCTCAATTTGGTGAATTATTTGCTAATCCAAAAATTGTTGGTGTTAAATTCACAGCAGCAGATTTCTATTTATTAGAAAGAATGAGAAAAACTTATCCAGATGTTTTAATTTTTGCTGGTTTTGATGAAATGCTCTTACCTGCTACAGTATTAGGTGTAGATGGTGCTATTGGTTCTACTTATAACGTAAATGGTGTACGTGCTCGTCAGATTTTTGAATTGGCAAAACAAGAAAAAATTTCTGAAGCTCTTGAAATTCAACATGTTACAAATGATTTAATCACAGATATCTTAGATAATGGTTTATATGGCACTATAAAATTATTGCTTGAAGAAGCTGGTGTTGAAGCTGGTTGTTGCCGTGAACCAATGAAAAAATATTCTCCAGAAATGAGAGCTAGAGCTAAAGAAATTTATAAAAAATATTTTTGATTTTAATTGAGAATTGAGTAAATTTTAGTTCATAAAAAGGTGCATTAATCATTGGTTTAATGCACCTTTTTAAAAAAAGATTTAAAATAAAGAATTTTGAAAAAATAAATGATAATTTAGGAGGGAAAAAAGATGCAGGGATTTACATGGATAGATACTGCTGTGTTAGTAATATATTTACTTGGCGTTTTATTTGCTGGATTATGGTTTTCTAACAAAGAACATCAAGGCAAAGAATTTTTCAAAGGTGACGGAACTATTCCTTGGTGGGTAACTTGTGTATCTATTTTTGCTACTTTGTTAAGTCCTATTTCATTTTTATCATTACCAGGTAACTCTTATGGTGGTTCTTGGATTTTATGGTGGGCTCAAATTGGTATGTTGATTGCCATTCCATTAACTATTAAATATTTCTTACCAATATACAGCACTCTTCAAATTGATACAGCTTATCATTACTTAGAAAAAAGATTTGGTAGCAAAGGATTACGTATCTTAGGTGCGTTAATGTTCATTGTTTTCCAAACTGGTCGTATGTCTATCATCATGTACTTACCTTGCATTGCTTTAGCTGAACTTACTGGTATAAATGTAAATATTTTAATTATTGTAATGGGTATTATTGCAATTATCTATTCTTATAGCGGTGGCTTAAAAGCCGTTTTATGGACAGACTTTATCCAAGGTGTAGTTTTAATCGTAGGTATTGCGTTGACTTTAGTAGTTATGATTGCAAGCATTAATGGTGGATTTGGCACTGTTATGGATACTTTGACTACTGGTCATAAATTCTTATTAGAAAATGAAGTTTGGTTTAGCTCTGATATTTTATCTACAAGCATATTTGTAATCTTAGTTGGTGGCGGTTTAACAACATTTTCTTCTTATGTATCCAGCCAAGATATTGTACAGCGTTTTACAACTACAACAGATATTAAACAATTAAATAAAATGACTTTAGGTAATGGGGTATTATCCATTTTTGCAGCAACTGTATTCTATTTAGTTGGTACAAGTTTATATGTATTCTATACTCAGAACCCAGACCTTTTGATGACTACTCGTCAAGATTTAGTATTTGCAACTTATATCACATATGAATTACCAGCAGGTATTACTGGTATCTTACTTGCAGCAATTTTCGCAGCATCTCAGTCCACTTTATCTACAGGTATTAACTCTGTAGCTACAAGCTGGGTATTAGATATTCAATCTGTAATCAATCCTGAAATGTCTAGTGAACGTCAAACAAAAATAGCTCAATATATTTCTTTAGGTATTGGTATTTTAGCTATCATCGTAGCTATATTCTTAGCTAGTGGAGATATTAAATCTGCTTATGAATGGTTCAATAGCTTTATTGGTTTAGCACTTGGCGCTTTAGTAGGTATGTTCGTACTTGGTGCATTTAGCAAACATGCAAATGCTAAAGGTGCTGTTGCAGCATTCATCGTATCTAGTATCATCGTAATTTATCTCAAATATTTTGTACCATCTGTTTCTTACTGGACATATACAATTATTACAATTATTAGCTCTTTAGTAGTTGGTAATATTGTAAGCTATTTAACAGATAAAAGTTTTGTGGCTCCAAAAGGAACTACTGTATACACAAGTAAAGCTCCATCTAGTAAATAATTGATGTAAATAAATGTTGAAATTGTGTTTTCATTAATGCAATTTCAACATTTAATGTTTAGATAATTTTTTATGATTTTAAATATAGTTTGGAGGCATTTTAATGATTTTTGGCAATATTAATCAAGAAAAAACATATGAGTTTTTGCCTGAAAATGTGAAAGCTTGTTTTAAATATGTAAAAGAATATGATTTATTAAATTATGAAAAAGGAACACATAAAATTGATGGGGATAATCTTTATGTGAATGTTGCTGAATATACAACAGTAAAACGTGAAGAACGTTTTTGGGAAGCACATAAAGCATATTTAGATATTCATATTTTAGTCAAAGGTGAAGAAACTATAGATATTAACTTCATTGAAAATATGAAACTTGGTGAATATAAAGAAGCGGACGATTTTCTACCTATGGAAGGTGATATGCAAGCTAGTATAACTTTAAAACCAGGTGATTTCTTGATTTGTTATCCAGAAGATGCACATCGCACAGGCGTTATAGCAACTAAAGTAAGTGATTTGAAAAAAGGCATTTTTAAAGTAAAAATTTAATTTTTATAATATATGAGGTGGATTAATATGAAAAAATTATTAGCTAGCTTGATTGTTTCTGCTACAGTAGCAGCTACTTTACCGCTAACTTCAGCATTTGCAGCTCCAGAAACAGTTGGACAACCACAGATTTTATGGCAGTCTGTAGGAACTTTATCACCAGCACAAGGTCAGACTGAGAATATCGGTGTAGCTGGTATGTTATCTGGAAATTATAACGGCTATATCATTGCAGGTGGTGGAGCTAATTTCCCTAATGGTGGCCCTGCTGTAGGTGGTCCGAAAAAAACATATTCTGATGTATATGTTTTTAAAGCTAGTAAAGAAGGTTTAACAGAAGTTGACCATCAACAAATGCCTTTTGAAATTGCTTATGGTATGTCTGTAACTACTAAAGATGGTGTTTATTATATCGGTGGTAGTACAGATGCAGTAGGTGCAAAAACTATAACTCGTTTGACTACTGATGCAAAAGGTAAATTGAAAATTGAAAAAGTTGGAGAATTACCTTTTAAAATACAAAATGGTGTAGCTGGCTATGCAAATGGAGCACTTTATATTGGTCTTGGTAATCAAGATGGTAAAGCAAGTGCAGATTTTTATAAATTTGATTTAAAATCAAAAGAATTAACAAAATTAGCAAGCTTCACAGGTGCTTTACGTGAACAGTCAGTATCTCAAATTTTGAATAATAAATTATATGTATTTGGTGGTGGTACAAATACTGCGTTAACAGATGGATATGTATATGATATTCAAAAAGATGCATGGGATAAAGTGGCTAGTGTAGAAGTTGATAATAAAGCTATCTCTGTATATGGCGGAAATTCTATAAAATTAAATGAAGATGAAATGCTTGTAATTGGTGGCTTTAATAAAGAAGTTTACGATTGGGCTGTAAGTAATTTAGGAAGTTTAAAAGATCAAGAATTAGCAGATTTTAAAGCTAAATATTTTGGTGCAGATGTAGCAGAATTTAAATGGAATAATCAAATTTTAGTATACAATGCTAAAACAAATACATGGCGCTCCATTGGACAAATTCCATTTAATGCACCATGTGGTGAAGGTCTTGTTTATGCAGGAGATAGTATTATATCTATCAATGGCGAAGTAAAACCAGGTGTTCGCAGCAATAGAATTTATCAAGGTTTTATTGTAAAATAAGATTAAGATAAATTTATTGCAAAGAAGGGCGAGATTATGGAGAAACAAAAGTATATTTGCATAGACATCGGTGGTACAGCTATAAAATATGGTTTAGCTGATGAACAGGGGAATTTTATAGAAAAAAGTTCAATGCCCACAGAAGCTAAATTATATGGAGGTCCAGGTATTGTAGAAAAAATAAAAACAATTATTAGTGGCTATATTACGAACTATCAAGTTGCTGGAGTTGCCATATCTACAGCTGGCATGGTAGACCCTAAAGAAGGGTGTATCTTCTATGCTTTACCAGATGCAATACCTGATTATACAGGAGTACAGTTAAAGAAAATTGTTGAAACTGAGTTTAATTTAAATTGTGCGGTAGAAAATGATGTTAATTGTGCGGCTTTAGGCGAAATGTGGTTAGGAGCAGGGAAAGGTTGTTCTTCACTATTTTGCATAACTGTAGGAACAAGCGCAGGCGGTTGTGCTGTATATAATCATCAAGTAATACATGGTGTTTGTAATAGTGCTGGAGAAATTGCTTATATGAGAATTCCTAAGGGAACAATGCATGAAGTAGTTTCAACAACTCGATTAGTAAAAGATGTAGCAAAAGCAAAACAATTAGATGAAAAAGAATTAAATGGTAAAATCATTTTTGATTGGGCAAAAAATGGTGATGAAGATGCTAAATTTGCTATTAATACATTGATGGAAAATTTAGCAGATGGCATTACTAATATAACAGCTGTTTTAAATCCTGAAATGATTATTTTAGGTGGTGGCATAATGGCACAAAGTAAATATTTGAGACCATTGATAGATAATGCCTTGAAACAAAGATTAGTAGAAGATGTATATACCCATACAAAAGTGGATTTTGCCAAATTGGAAAATGATGCTGGAATGTTAGGTGCATTATACAATTTATTACATCAAACAATGTGATTTGGAGAGAATATTATGAAGATCTTACATCAATTAGATAGACCAAATTTCAAAGCATCAAAATCTGATAAAATCTTAATAAGATATATAAAAGAACATGCAGAAGAATTTTGTACAACACCTATAGCTTCTTTGGCAATAAATTGTGGAGTTAGCGAAGCAACTATTACACGTTTTGTGAGAAAAATGGGCTTTGCAAGTCTTCAATTATTTAAACTTACATTGACTGAAGAAATGGTTAATAATAAACAACGAACTATAATCAGCAAAGATATTACTTGTGATGAAAGTATTATCATAACAGCAAATAAGTTATTAGCCAATAATATAGCAACTTTAGAACAAACAGTAAGTGGTTTAGATGAAGATATTTTATTGAAAAGTGTAAATATGCTAAAAAAAGCTGAACGTATATTTTTTATAGGCTTAGGAAATTCAGGATTTGTAGCTGATGACTCAGCTTATAAATTTATGCGCATTGGTTTTAATGCAAGAGGCATAGATAATAGTCATCTTATAATGCTTCATATGGCACTTTTACATGAAAATGATGTTGTAGTTGTTATTTCTCATTCAGGTGAATCTTTTGAAATTATAAAAGCTGTTGAGCTTGCTAAAAGAAATGGTACAAAATTAATCGTAATAACATCAAATAGAGATACTATTTTAAAAGAATATGCTGATGCTTGTATTTTTTATGAAACAAGAGAATCTATATTAGAAACTGGCTCAATTACCACAAAATTAACGCAAATTTTTATCATTGATTTATTATATACTCAGGTTGTTAAAGATACTATGGACTTGGCTTCTGCATTCAAACAAAGAACAACAGAAGCAATCAATATTTTAAGATTAGATAATAAAAAATAAAAATTTTAAATTAAAGGAAAATAAGGAAGGTATATATAATGCGTATAATAGTTACAGATTCTTATGAAGAAATGAGCAAAGTAGCAGCAAGAATAGTAGCAGGTCAGTTATATTTAAAACCAAATAGCGTACTTGGTCTTGCAACAGGTTCTACACCAGAAGGTATGTATGCAAACTTAGTAAAAGTTCATCAAAGTGTAGGTCTAGATTTTTCAGAAGTAATTAGCTTTAACTTAGATGAATATATTGGATTAGACAAAGAAAATGAACAAAGCTATTACTATTTTATGCACAAACATTTATTTGACCATGTAAATATCAAACCAGAAAATATTCATATACCAAATGGAAATCCTGAAAACTTAGAAGAAGAATGCAAAAAATATGATAAGTTAATCGAAGCAAAAGGCGGTATAGACCTTCAAGTTTTAGGTATAGGGCAAAATGCTCATATTGGCTTTAATGAACCAGATATCAAATTTGAAGCAACTACTCATAAAGTAAAATTAGATGAAGAAACAATCAAAGCAAATTCAAGATTCTTTGAAAATGAAGAAGATGTACCTAAATATGCAATCAGCATGGGTATTAAAACTATCATGCTCGCTAAAAAAATCATTTTACTTGCTAGTGGTAAAAATAAAGCAGAAGCAATTTACAAAGCAGTATATGGTAGCGTAAGACCAGATGCACCAGCTTCTATTTTACAATTACATCAAGATGTGGTTGTAATCGTAGATAAAGATGCAGCTTCTTTATTGCCAGAAAAAGATAAAAAGGTTTTTGTAAAATAAAATAAAAATCAAGAGCAACCTTCAAGAATTTATAAGTTTTTATATTATTGAAGGTTGTTTTTTTATTATGCAATTATAAATAAAATATATGAACAATTATTTTAAGTATAGATATTTACTATTTTATAAAAAAGTGTATAATAATAATTAAATAAATTAATTATTAATTTTTTAACTAGTAATAAAAACAATTAAATATAAAAATCAAGTTGAAATAATGGTGTTTTAGCTAGTATTTTAAGGCGATTTAATATTATATTTTATATTGCAATAAAAAACCGAGGAGGTTATTTTGAGTGAACATTCACGAATATCAGGCTAAACAAATTTTTAGAGAATTTGGTGTTGCAGTGCCAAATGGTGTACCTGCTTTTTCCGTTGATGAAGCTGTTGCAGGTGCAAAAGAAAAATTAGAAGGTCCAGTATATGTTGTAAAAGCACAGATTCACGCTGGTGGTCGCGGTAAAGCTGGCGGTGTAAAACTCGCTAAGTCTTTAGACGAAGTGCAAACTTATGCAAATGAAATTTTGGGCAAAGTTTTAGTAACAAAACAGACAGGCCCAGCTGGTAAAAAAGTAAATCGTCTTTTAATTGAAGAAGGCTGTAAATTTAAAAAAGAATTATATTTAAGTTTCACAGTTGATCGTGTATCTTCTAGAGTTGTTATGATTGGTTCTGAAGAAGGCGGTATGGAAATTGAAGAAGTAGCAGCTAAAACTCCAGAAAAAATTTTCAAAGAATATATTGATCCATTATTAGGGCTTACTTCTTACCAAGCAACTCGCATGGCATTTAAAATGAACTTCACTCCAGCATCTGTACGTAGTGCAGCAGCTTTAATGCAAAATCTTTATAATTTATTCATTGCCAAAGATTGTTCTTTAGCAGAAATCAATCCACTTGTAATCACTGAAGATGATAAAGTAATGGCTCTTGATGCTAAATTGAATTTTGATGATAGTGCATTATTCCGTCATCCAGAAATTCAAGCATTGCGCGATGAAACAGAAGAAGATCATAAAGAACGTGAAGCTGCAGAGCTTGGTCTTAACTATGTAAACTTAGGTGGCGACGTTGCTTGTATGGTAAATGGCGCAGGTCTTGCAATGGCTACTGTTGATATTATTAAATATTACGGTGGAGAGCCTGCAAACTTCTTGGATATTGGTGGTCAAAGTTCTCCAGAAGATAATGCTAAAGCATTTAAAATCATGCTTGAAGGTGGTCAAGCAAAAGGTATTTTTGTTAATATTTTCGGTGGTATTAACAGATGTGATAAAGTTGCAGAAGGTATAGTAAAAGCAAGTCAGTTAATTGACCTCAATGTTCCAATCGTTGTACGTCTTGAAGGTACTAACGTTGAAGAAGGTCGCGAAATTTTGAAAAATGCAAATGTACCAGGTCTTATCATGGCAGAATCCATGGAACAAGGTGCACAGAAAATCGTAGAATTAGTAAAAAATGCCTGATGCGGGAGGGAATAGTTCGTGGGAATTTTTATTAATAAAGACACAAAAGTAATTGTACAAGGGGCAACTGGTAAAGTTGCTATGTTCCATACAGCACATATGCTTGAATATGGTACAAATATTGTAGGTGGTGTAACACCAGGAAAAGGCGGTCAAGTTGTAGGCGGTGTGCCAATTTTCAATACAGTAGAAGAAGCTGTTGAAAAAACAGGTGCAAATGCTTCTGTAGTATTCGTACCTGCAAGATTTGCAGCAGATAGTATTTTAGAAGCTATTGATGCTAATCTTGATATAGTAGTATGTGTAACAGAACATATTCCTGTTTTAGATATGGTAAAAGTTCGTCGTGCTTTAGAAGGCAAGAAAACTCGTCTTATCGGTCCAAACTGCCCTGGTATTATGACAACTGATGAATGTAATATTGGTATTATTCCAGGAAAAATTCATCGTAAAGGTCATATTGGTATCGTATCTCGCTCTGGTACATTGACTTATGAAGCAATGGATCAGATGACAAAAGCAGGTCTTGGTCAGACAACTATCGTAGGTATTGGTGGAGACCCTGTAAAAGGAACAGATTTCATTGATGTATTAAAAGCATTTAATGAAGATCCTGAAACAAAAGCTGTTATGATGATTGGTGAAATTGGTGGTAATGCTGAAGAAGATGCTGCTGCATGGATTAAAGCAAATATGAAAAAACCAGTAGCTGCATTCATTAGCGGTCAGCAGGCGCCTCCAGGTAAACGTATGGGTCATGCTGGTGCTATTATTGCAGGTGGCAAGGGCTCTGCAGCAGATAAAATCAAAGCTTTGAATGAAGTAGGTATTGAAGTTGCTAAAACTGTAGCTCATATGGGTGATACTATGGTTGAAACACTTAAAAAAGCTGGTATCTACGAAGAATGTAAAACTTGCTAATTAAAGTGAGTTATAAAAAATGCGAACTTAAATTTAAGTTCGCATTTTTTTATATTATTTAGCTTAATGATGATTTTAGTTAATAAAAAAGCCCTCAGTTAATCTGAGGGCTTTAATTTTAAAATGATTTATTCTTTAGCACTTGCGATAGCTTTTTTTACACTTTCAGCAGAAGCATAAAGTAAATCAAGTTCTTCTTTTGGAAGATGTGGAGCGAAGGAACGAACGATACCATCAGCACAAATCATACGAGGGATACTGAGAGCCACATCACTTAAACCATATTCTCCTTCTAATACAGCAGACATAGGTAAAATAGTATGTTCATTGTACATAAAGGATTTTGTGAAACGAGCAGCTACCATAGCGATACCAGTGTTTGTATAACCTTTTAAGTTAATGATATCATATGCTCTATTTACGAGTGCTTGTTCAATAGCTTTTTTATCAAGTTTGTCATCAAAATGGAAGTATTCATCAACATGTTCAAGACCAAGACCTGCAACGTTTACTGTGCTCCATGCAGCGAAAGCAGAGTTACCATGTTCACCAAGAACATAACCATGAATATTTTTAGGGTCTATATGATAACGGTCAGCAATGATTCTGCGTAAGCGGAAAGTTTCAAGCATTGTACCAGTACCAATGATTTTTTCACGTGGATAATCAAATTGTGTAGAAACATGGTATGTAGCTACATCAAGAGGATTTGTAATCATGAGGATAAGAGCATCTTTAGTGTATTTAGTGATTTCGGACATAACACTGCTCATGATTTTGCAGTTTGTTTTAGATAAGATAAGACGGTCAGCTTTTTCACCAGGTTTAATACTAGGACCAGCAGTAATGATGATTAAGTCAGCATCTTTACAATCAGAGTAATCACCATGGTAAGTTCTGATATTTAAGCTATGAATACAAGATGTAGCATCATTAGCATCAAGAGCTTCACCTTTACATTTATTTTCATTTAAGTCGATAAGTGCAATTTCAGAAGCAAGTTGGAAATCTAAGAGTTTTGTAAGAACAGCAGAACCTACATTACTAGCCCCAACAATGACAACTTTACCTTTAAACATTATAATATACCCCCTAAGTTTTATACTAATTATTATGACCACATAATAACACTTGAAATATTGATTGTCAATTATCTTATCCATAACTTTTATAAATATAAATATAATCTATGTTTATTATAATAAAAGGAAAATATATTAAGATAAATTTAATAAATATAACTATATATAGAAGGAATTATATTAAAATTTAGAAATAATATTTATTTTGAGCTAATCGTATTTAAAGTAGCTTTTTCTTGCCAAATTAATATATGTATTATATATTATAAAGTATTAAAACTAGATAATTAACTTATAATTTGGTAAGAGAAGGGAAGTAGGATAAATGTTTGGAATGTCCATGGATATTGGGATTGACCTTGGAACAGCGAATGTCCTTATTTATATAAAAGGTAAAGGTATTGTTATGCGTGAGCCTTCCGTTGTGGCTATAGATAATGATACTAATCGTATTTTAGCTATTGGTGAAGACGCTCGTCGTATGATTGGACGTACTCCTGGAAATATTGTAGCTATAAGACCACTTAGAGATGGTGTTATCGCTAATTATGATATTACTGAACAAATGATTAGATATTTTATAGGTAAAGTATCTGGACGTCGTTTTATGTTTAGACCTCGTGTCATGATATGTGTACCTTCTCGTATAACTACAGTAGAAAAAAGAGCTGTTCAAGAAGCTGCAATGCAAGCTGGAGCAAGTCATGCTGAACTTATTGAAGAACCAATGGCAGCTGCTATGGGTGCAGGTCTTGATGTAGCTGAACCAAATGGTTGCATGGTAGTAGATATCGGTGGAGGAACAACTGATGTCGCTGTAATCAGCTTAGGTGGTGTAGTAGTAAGCGATTCACTTCGCATGGCTGGTGATAAATTTGATGATTGCATTATCACTTATATAAAAAATAAACATAATGTAATGATCGGTGAACGCACAGCTGAAATTATTAAAATTGAAGTAGGACAAGCTTTTGCAGGAGCTCGTGATGAAAAAATTGAAATTCGTGGTCGCGATTTGATTACAGGACTTCCAAAAACAATTGAAGTAAAATCTGATGAAGTAAGTGAAGCTTTGGCTGAACCAGTATCTTCTATTGTACAATGTGTAAAACGTGTATTAGAAGATACTCCACCAGAATTATCTTCTGATATTATGGATAGAGGTATTATCATGACTGGTGGCGGTGCTATGCTTTATGGATTAGATAGCTTAATTCAAAAAGAAACTGGTATTACTACTTATTTAGCAGATGATCCATTGACTTGTGTAGCTATTGGTACTGGTAAAGCTCTTGAATATATGGATAAAATTACTAGAATTAGTAAAAAATCAAATGGACATGAACGTAAAATAGAAGAATAAAAAAAGGCTGCTTTAGCAGTCTTTTTTTCTTAGTAAAATAAATTTAATTGATAAAATATATGAGATACAAAAGGAATAAAAAGATGAATTTAAAAAAAATATTTATAGTTATGATGGTAGGAATCTGTTTATTCCAATTACCTGTCGCAAATGCAAAGAATAATTCAGCCAAGAATATACAAACTAAAATGACTACAGAAAAAATAGAAAAATCTATGATAAATTCTATTCGTTTTAGTAAAGCATCAGATAAAGTTAGAGTTGTTTTTGATATAAATGCTGATACAAAGTATGATGTAAAACAACAACCAAATGGCGATATAATGGTAGATTTTTCTGAACCTATAAATAAACAATATTTAAGTGGTATCAATGTAAATGATGATACAGTTCCGTTTTTAGAAGTATATAGTGATGATAAAACAAGTTGTGTTGTTATAAAAGTAGCAGATAATAGCGCGTTTGATATGGGAGAATTAAATAATCCTCGAAGATTGTATATAGATGTGCAAAAAGATTATGAGTATAGCATTACTAAAAAATTAGAGCCAGGATTAACACAAATTTCTTATTACAGCAAAAAATCAGGTGTAAAACAACATGCTCAGTTAGTAGAAGTTAGTCCTAAATATTTTAAATTTGTACCTGTTTTAGGTGGCGGAGATAAGATGGCAAAAAATACAGTTTCTGCTATGTCTGATTATGTAAATGCAGTAGTAGCTGAAAATGCTTCTTATTTTGGTTCTGGTAAGGAATTATATGGTGTAACTAAAATTGCAGGAGATTTAGTTTCTTCTATGTATTTGACACGTACTGGATTTGGTGTATTAGCAGATGGAACACCTTATATTGGTGATGTAAGTTATAGTGGTATTGTGCAAAGTAAAAATGGAGATGTATACGTTTCTGGTTTAAACGGCACAAGAACAAGTGATAGTGTAATGTTATATAATCAATATTATGGAAAATCCACAGGTACAGATAATAGTGGTATTGAATATGTAGTAAAAGATAATAAAATTGTAAAAATAAACAGTGGCAATAGCCTTTTAAGACCTGGTGAAATTGTTGTATCCGCAACAGGTAATGGGAAAAATATATTATCAGGTTTAAATGTAGGCGATGATTTAGTAGTAAATCAGATTTTAAATACTCCATGGGATAGCGCTACAGATATTTTAGGCGTAGGGCCTCGTTTAGTAAAAAATGGTCAAGTTGATATAACTTCATCTATAGAACAGATTGGTCCAGATGTTACAGGGGCTAGAGCGCCTAGAACAGCAGTGGGTATCTTAAAAAATGGAAATGTATTATTTGCAGTTTTAGATGGTAGACAAGCTCATAGTAAAGGTATGATGCTTGATGAATTTGCTAGATTTTTAATCGGTATGGAAGTTGTTGATGCTGTTAATTTTGATGGTGGTGGTTCATCTGAATTGGTTATCGGTGGGAAAATAGTAAATTCTCCATCAGATGGAATGGAAAGACCTGTAGCAACAGCACTTACAGCTGTACGCCGTTAGCTTGTTAAGAATACAAGGATATGGTATTATCAAATTAGAATAATTTTATTTTAAAACGAATTTAATGGGAAAAATAAAAGACTTATCAAAGGAAGTGATTGAGATGAAAAGAAAATATTTAATCTTATCGACGATTATAGCTTTAATATTGTTGACTACAGTAGGATTAGCTATGGGAAATAAACAAGTGGAACAAAAAGCAGTAATTGCAGGGACAGTAAGTTCAACAGTGGCAGAAGGTACTACTGTGAAAATGGGAGATTCTCTAGTGGAAATATCTACACTTACAGGTACTTCAGCAGCTGCTAGAGCAACTGTTAATGGTGTAGTAAAACAAGTTTTAGTAAAAGTTGGTGATAATATAACACCAAATCAGGTAGTAGTATATGTTGAACAGCTAGAATAATAAGAGAAAGAGAATTGGTGTAGTATTAATGATAAAATATTTAGTAACGATATGTTTAATGTTGTTATTGTATACAAATTCTGCATTAGCTATGCCTCCAATAATGACAACGTCAGAATTAAAACCAGGGATGCAAGGTTATGCAGAAACTGTAGTTCAAGGAGCACAGCAGGTTAGTTTCAATGTAGAAATAATAGGTGTAGTCAATAATGGAAAAGGCTCATCAAAACAGATATTAGCGCGTGCATATGGACCGATTATTGATGAAACAAATGGCGTTATTCATGGCATGAGCGGTAGTCCTGTATACGTTGATGGCAAATTAATTGGTGCAGTTGCTAGAGCTGTCGGTCAAGATGTATTACCATATAAATTTTATATAACACCTATTGAAGAAATGTTAAAGATTTGGACTTTGCCAGACCCTTTAGCTGTGATAAATAAATCTAATATAGAAAAAGTAAAAATACCTTCACTAGAAGAATATGAAAAAAATCAAGATAATTACGATGAAAATATTGATAAAGAAGTAGAAAAATATAAATCAAAACATCTAGCGACACCAGAAGGGCAAGAAGTTGTAAAAGGTAAGGCACAAAAGCGCTTAGAAGAAATATTAAGTGGTCTTGATATAGAAACGCAAGAAGATAAAACAGATGTTGATGCTGACATTGTGCAGACAGATAAAATCATAAAAGATTTAGAAGATAATTCTAAAACAGATGTTAATGCTGATAAATTAGAAGAACATATATCTTTGACTGATTTTATTTTGAAAAGCTTAGAAAAACAAAATAAAGCTCAAGCAAGTAGTTTTAATAATACTTCGATGATGCCGATTTATGTTTCAGGCTTTAATGATAATGCCTTAAATTTCTTAGCTAATAATTTAAAATATAAAAATATGACACCGTATAATACAGGGGAATTTATCAGCGCTCCTATAGGAAATAAAGATAGTGATATCAAGCAAAATGCAACGTTGAAAGCTGGCGATCCTGTAGGCGTAGTTATGGCTTATGGTGATTTTTCTGCTGGGGGAACAGGTACAGTAACAGCTGTTGAAGGCAATAAAATATTGGGATTTGGTCATGCAATGACTTACAAGGGAAATGTAAATTATTTTATGACTGAAGCTGATATTATAGGCTCAGCAGGTGGTATCTTAAATGGCGTGAAGGTAAGTTCTTTCGGGAAGATCATCGGTAGAGTTAATCAAGACCGTTTCAGTGGTGTAGGTGGAATTTTAAATGAATATCCATCTTCTATTCCTGTAAGGGTTAAAGTAAAAGATAGAAATTTAGGCAAAGAAGAAACCTTTGTATCCAAAATTGCATATGATGAAGATATTTTGCCAACTTTATCATCAAGTATTGTATATGCTTCCATGGATAGAACGGCAGATAGAGCAAGTTATGGTACATCAAAAATAAAATTTACCATAATGACAGATGAAGTTCCTGAAGGAAAATTTGAGCGAGAAAATATGTTTTATGATCCTAAAGATGTCGGTCAATTTACTGTGGGAGAATTGACACAAGCATTATATTTCTTATGCACAAATATGGATAAACCTTCTAATATCTTAGATGTAAAAGTAGATGTAGATTTTACTTCTAGTAGAAAAACAGCTTCTATTGTCAGCGCTATTCCAGATAAAGAGGAAGCTAAACCAGGCGAATTAGTTAATTTTAATGTGACATTAAAACCATATCGTCGAGAAAATGTAACAGTAACTATACCATACACCATTCCTAAAACTCAAAAAGAAGGTCAAATGTTTTTAGAAGTAAAAGGTGGTGGCTTTGTACAATTAGGACAAGTTTTACAAAGTGGATTAGTTGTAACACCGCAAGATATAGCTCAATTATCTACAGTTGACCGTTTGAATGAAATAAAAAATTTGAATAAAAATAATGAAATAGTTATTTCCCCAACAATTGATGTAGAAAGCGAAAAAGATCAAGATAAAGCGATAAAAGAAGCTATAAAATTATCTGAAGAAATTGGTAAAATGAGTAAAAAAGAACGAGAAGAGTTCAATAAAAATCGTGAAAGTAAAATATCTACAGATTATGTAATCGATAATTTTATCCAAACGAGTATAAATATTAAAAAATGATTAAAAGCTTAAAAAAAAGTAAATAACTATTTACTATTTTTAAATTCATTGCTAAAATCGAATAGTGAGAAAATATCCGTGAGTCTTTCTCACGGATATTTTTTTCGATAAAGTTAATAGCTATAAAGTTGAGGATTTATAAAATGATAATAAGATTTTTTGAAAAAATAGGGAGATTTGTTATTGGTCATTTAGAAACTTTAGGGCAATTTACTATTTTAATAGGCAATACGATTGCACAATTAAGATATCCTCCGAGAATGCGACATGTTTTTCAGCAAATGTCACATTTAGGTGTAGATACATTGCCGATCATAACACTTACGATGTTATTTACAGGTATGGTAATAACATTGCAGACTGCTACAGAATTTATTCGTTTAGGGGCACAATCTACAGTAGGTGGTATAGTAACTATTGCTGTAGGGCGTGAACTTGGGCCAGTTTTAGCAGGTGTTGTAACAGCCGGTAGAGTTGGCGCAGCTATAACAGCTGAAATCAGTACAATGAAGGTAACTGAACAAATTGATGCTTTAAAAGTTATGGCTACTAATCCAATTGGTTATTTAGTAGTACCTCGACTGATAGCTTGTATGTTTATGTTGCCTATTTTAGTAGTTTTTGGCGATGTCATTGGCTCTATTGGTGGTTGGATGGTAGCAGAATATTATGATATTAATATTTATATGTATTTACATTCAATAGACACTTTTGTAGATGTTCATGATATAACAGGTGGTTTATTAAAATCCATTGTATTTGGTGCAATTATCGCTATTGTAGGTTGTTATTATGGTTTAAATGCTCAAAATGGTGCAGAAGGTGTAGGTAAAGCAACGACTCGTTCTGTCGTAATTTCAATTATTGTTATATTCTTTAGTAATTGTTTATTATCTATGTTGCTTTATCGTTGAGGTGGTATAATGATAAAAGTAGTCAACATATATAAATCTTTTAAGGATAGATTGATTTTAAACAATATTAATTTTGAAGTTAATAAAGGTGAAACCTTAGTTATAATTGGCGGTAGCGGTTCAGGTAAATCGACTTTATTGAAATTATTAATAGGGCTGTTACGACCTGAGCAAGGACAAATTTTCATTGATGGCAAAGAAATATCAAAATTAAAAGAAGAAGAACTAGATAAAGTACGTTTAAATATGGGAATGGTTTTCCAATATTCTGCGTTATTTGATTCAATGAGTGTAGGCGATAATGTAGGCTTTGGTTTACAAGAGCATAGCAAATTATCTGCCAAGGAAATCAAAGAAATTGTAGAAGAAAAATTAAATTTAGTAGGTTTATCTGGTTTTGCAAATTACATGCCGAATGAATTATCTGGTGGTATGAAAAAACGTGTTAGTTTAGCTAGGGCAATTGCTTTTGAACCGAAAATTTTATTGTATGACGAGCCAAGTTCGGGTTTAGACCCTGTAACTTCTGCTAAGATTGATGAGCTTATTGTACAGATGCAAAAATTATTAGGTGTTACTTCTATAGTGGTAACACATGATATGAAAAGTGCTTTTTATATTGCAGATAGAATTGCTATGTTGTATCAAGGTGAGATGATAGCAATTGGCACTCCAGATGAAATAAGAAATTCCACAGATAGTAGAGTTTTAGAATTTATAAATGTTAGCCAAATTAGAAAGAGGTGAAAAAATGTCCAATGAAGCAAAAGTAGGGATTTTTACGACAATCGGCTTAGCCTTATTAATTGGTATTATAGTTTATTTAAGTGGCTTTAGTTTTGGCAAAGAAAAAGACTATACTTTTGATATCACTTTTAATCAAGTTACAGGATTAAAGATAGGTGCTGGTGTTAGTTATGCCGGTATTGATGCTGGGCGAGTATCAGCGATTGAAGCTTATAAAGATAAGGCAAGAGTTACTGTTGTCATAAAAGGTAATATGCAGATTGCAAAAGACTCATTATTTACCATTAGTAGTGATGGTTTAATGGGTGAAAAATTTATCAGCATCATGCCACCACAACATCCATCTGGTGAGTATCTAGTAGGTGGAGAAGAAGTACATGGTGTTGATGAAAAGGGATTAGATTATTTATTGGTTCAAGCTAGTGTGACTTTAGATGATGTAAGAGGTTTGATAAAAAGTATGAATGACATTTTAGGTAATCAAGATGTACAGAAATCTTTAATTCAAACAGCAGTAAATCTTAAAGATTTAACTGGAAATATGAATCAATTAATGCAAGTGATGTCCACATTAGCAGTTAATAATCAGCAAGACATTGATAATATGATTAAAAATTTATCTGCAATGACAGCTAGTATGGCTAAGGCGGCAGATGAGATTGAAATCATGATAAATGATTTTGCTGGTGATGGCGAAACTGCTAATAATATGAAAATTGCTATTGCTAATTTATCAGCAACTAGTGAAAGTGTAAAAAAAATGGCAACTAATATGGAAACTGTAGTTGCAGACCCACAGACAGCACAAAGCTTGAAAAACATAATCAGCAACGCAGATAATATATCACAGCGTGCAGATAATATGATGAGTAAAGTGTCTTCTATTGAAGTTAAGCCAGGTGTAGAAGCATTGTACAGTGGTGGGCAATCTGAATGGATGGTAAATGCTGATGTAAAAGTTTATACAGATCCAAATTCTTTTTTGCTAATAGGTGCCGATGATATTGGCGGTGATGATAGTGGTACTAATCTACAGATAGGAACAGGTAATGGCATTTTTACAGGTAGAGGTGGATTAGTTGATGATAAAGTCGGCGTAGGTGTTGACTTAAAAGCAGGAGAAAAAGGAAAAATTTCTGTAGATGCATATGATCCTAATGATTTAAGAGTTAAATTAAAAGGTCAATATGAAGTGGCGCAAGACACATATTTAATAGGTCAGATAAAAGATATTAATGATTCAGATGAAAGAGCCGCTTATGTAGGCTTAAGACATGAATTTTAATTTGGGAGGATTTAAAAATGAATAAAAAGTCTTTAAATAAAACAATAACAGCTGTGTTATTAAGTGGCTCATTATTTTTAGGTGGTAGTAATTTAGCTTTTGCACAAGATACTGTAGATTTAACTTTAGATAATACAGTAGAATTAGCATTAGAAAATAATAGAACTATAAAACAGTCTGTATATGATACAGATTCAGCTCGTTGGGCATTGAGTGAAGCAAAAGGTAAAAAAGGTTTTTCTATCAATTGGCAAACAGTAGCAGCTGCTGCTAGTGGTGAAACATATGATTTACAAAATAGAGATTCTACTTATCAAAACGTGGTAGAAGCTTCTATTCCATTATATACAGGCGGACAATTAGAAAATAATATTAAAAGTAAAGAAATCGGTGTAGATATCAGCGATTTGACTTTGGAAAATACAAAACAACAGATTAAATATGATACAACAAAAGGTTATTATAATATTTTACAGTGTCGTAATTTAGTAGGTGTAAATCAGGAAACTGTAGATCAATTGCAAGCACATTTAGATACAGTTAATGCTAAATATGCTGCAGGTACAGTAGCTAAATCTGATGTATTGCGCTCTCAAGTAGAATTAGCAGATGCTAAACAAAATCTTGTAAATGCAGAAAATAATTATGATTTATCTATTTCTTCTTTGAATAATTTAATTGGTTTACCTATAGATACTAAAATTAATATTCAAGATGAATTAAAATATACAAAATATGATTTAAGCTTAGCTGAATGTATGGATTTAGCGATGACAAATCGTCCAGATGGTGTTGCAGCAGCCAAATCTATTGAACAAGCTAAAGCCAGTGTAAAAGCAGCTCAAGCTGGTAATCTACCACAACTTTCTGCTTATGCAAGTTATACTATTGATGGCGATGATGCTTTTAATAATGATGCAGCAGAAAAATCAGAAGTTGGTGTTAAAGCTAGTTGGAACCTTTTTGATAACAATGTAACTAAAGCACAGGTAAGACAAGCAGAAGCAGCTTTAGCTAAAGCTCAAGAAAATGCTCAATATGTAAATGAAGGCATTCAATTAGAAGTACATCAGGCATATTTGAATTTACTTTCTGCTGAAAAAAATATTCAAACAACAAGTGTAGCAGTAAATCAAGCAAGTGAAGATTATACTATTGCACAAGTTCGTTATACTGCAGGTGTAGGTACTAATATCGATGTTATGGATGCAGCAGTTGCTTTGACTACAGCAAAAACAAATTATGTACAAGCTCTTTATGATTACAATGTAAGTAAAGCTCAGTTAGATAAAGCAATGGGTCTTCCTGTTGATTTAGATGTTCAAGCAGTAGCAGCAAAAACATATTAAGATATTTTCTCTATAATAAATTCATGCTATACTAAAAACAGAATAAACTATTTAAACGGGAACTAAAATAGTTCCCGTTTCTTAGTATAGAGATTATTTAACTATTTAATATAGAGGTGAGTTAGATGCAAAAAAAGTCTAAAATTATTGTAGGAGCTAGTGTATTTATAATATTTTGTATAAGTTTAATGACTTTTTTATGGATAAACTCTCAATCTTTCAAACAAGAAACGGCTAATTTAATATCTAAACAAGTAGAAAATATCTTAGGTACGAAAATAAATATAAATTCGTTATATATTGTATCTACAAATTCAGCAGCTATAGATGATGTAGAAATTTATGATAAAGAAAATGAATTAATAGCAAAAGCGGATAAGGTAGTATTTACTATAGATTTTTGGCAGATTTTGAGACAATCTCCATTGGCAGGATTAAGTGAAGTAGATGTCATCAATCCTGAGGTTAATATTATTCAGCGCAGTGATGGTTCATGGAACGTAGAAGATTTAATAGATAAAGATTCAGATACACCTGTTGATTTCAAAGGAATTGTAAAAGTCGAAAATGGACAATCTAAATTGCGCTTTGAAGGAAAGCAATTATCCATAGATAAAATTAATTTAGAAGCAGATTGCGCAGATTTAACAGCTATAAATCTTGATGGTAGTTTAAATCATGAAGATGCTTTAGTAGAATTTGATGGTGTTGTAGGTGAAGTAATCAAAACTAACTTAGAAATAAAAGCGCAAGATTTAGATATTTTGAAATACTTGCCATTTATACCAGAAGAGTATTTAGCTAATGTTAATATAAAACAAGGTTTTATAAATAAGGCAAATATAACAATTAGTGGTAATTTAGAAAATCAATATACTTTAGATGGTTCTGTTAGTTTTGTAGATGGTGCATGTGAAGTCTTAGGTCAAAATGTAGAAGATATACGAGGTATTATTTTATTAAATAATAAAAATATACAATTATTTGTAAGTGGAAGTGCTCAAGGACAAAAAGTAGCTGTTCATGGAAATATTGAAGACTATATGACTGAACCGCGTTTGCGTTTAATTGCAGAAAGTAAAAGTTTTAGACCTGAATTATTTATTGAAGGTATACCATTTAATGGCGAAGTTTCGTTTGTAAGTGCTATTTATGGTACTTTAGATGATATACGTATTGGTGCTCAAGTTAATTCTAAATTAGGATATATATATGATTATCCTATAGAAGATATAAATATTCAGGCTAGATATAGAGATAATAAAGTATTCATTGATGATTTTAGAGTAGATTTTGCCAATGGTTGGATTTGGGCATCTGGTCAATGTGATTTAGCTGATTTATCATATAAAGGTTCATTTAGAGCATCTAATATAGATATATCTGTTTTTAATAATTATTTACCACAAGTAATTACAGGTAATGCTATTATTCGTGGCGATTTTAAAGGTCAAGGTGTAGAATTTGAAAACTTAGACCTCAGTGGTCGATTAGAGGTAAATAATGGAAGTTATGATAATATACCAGTAGAAAAACTAGAAGCCTCTTTTTATAAACAAAAAGATTTACTTCAAATTGATGCTTTAACGGCTAGTTTTGCTAATGGAGGAAAATTGGCAGCTAAAGGTGGTCTGCAAAATGATAATATAAATGCAGATTTTTATGCTTCAAATGTAGATATGTCTTTAGTTAAAAATTATTTACCAGATATGGAGATTTCTGGAGATGCTAATTTTAGTGGTAGATTGTCTGGTGATTTAGATAATCCTGTATTGCGAATTGATTTAATGGCAAAAGATGGCTCGATATTAAATCAACCATTTGATTCATTATTAGTAAATGCAGTGGGTAATTTAGATGGTATGCGTGTAGATAGATGTCAATTTATCAATGATGGTGAAATTACGCATGAAGCCACTGGATTATTAGGTTTTAAAGGCAAACAATTTATTGATATGGTAGTGCAGACAAAACAAGCACGCGTAGAAAATTTGATGCAAGTTGTTATGCCAGAATTTAAAATAACAGGAAATGTAGATAATAGTATACATCTAACAGGTAATTTGCAGGATATAAAAGCTACGGGTAATGTACATTTTTATGAAGGTAGTTTATATGGTATCTTAATTACACAAGTAGATGGGACATATGAATATAATGATGGTGATATAGTCTTAAAAGATTTTGTAATAACATCACCATTTATTAAAGCCACTTTATCTGGTAGTTTAGATAAAAATAAAGAAATGAATTTTAAATTTAAAGCAGACGAAATCTTAATTGATAAATTACAAGTAGATTTACCTTATCCAGTATCAGGAAAAGCAAGCTTTGATGGTGTTTTAACTGGTAAAGTGGGTGCTTTAAATTTTGATGGTATCTTGCAGGCAGATGATATTGTCTTAAATGGTGAAAATATAGATGATATTTATGGTCATTTAAAATTAGCTAATAGAATTTTAAGTTTAGAGCAATTTAAATTTAAACAAAATAATGGTGAATTTGATTTCAATGGAGCAGTAAATTTAAATACTAAACAAGTTGAAGGAAAAGCGATTATTGTTCAAGCTGATATCAATGCAGCAATGTCCATGGCTAATTTAAAAAATAATTTATTAAATGGTCGTTTTGACGGTATAGCACAATTAAATGGTACTTATGAAAATCCACATGTTGATTTGAATGGTACGATGATAGATGGCACGTTAAAAGATTATCCATTACAAAATATTCAAATCGATGCTGAATTGGATAATAAAGTCGTGAAAATAGATAAATTCTATGCTGAACAAGGTGCAGGTAAAGTGGCAGCTCAAGGCAGTATAGATTTAGAAAATGGCCCTATAGATGCACGAATATCAGCTAGTAATATGGATGTAAATCTATTAACTCATTTATGTGATATGAATATAAATATAAATGGTGTTATGAATGGTGATATTCAAGTTGGCGGTACAATTGATGAGCCGACAGCAGATATTTCTATTTATACGCAAGGTGATGGCACTCAGTTTGATAATGCTTATGCATTAGCAAATTTAAAAAATGGTGTAATCTATATAAATCAAATGGCTGCAAATAAAGGTCAATGTGCAATAAAAGCAGAAGGCAGTATACCGATAGCAGCTTTAGAAATGGATAAAAGAAATGAGCAAAATATAAATCAACAGATGAACTTAAAGGTTTATTTGGAAAATACAGATTTAAATATATTGCCATCGTTAACACCATTTGTTGAATGGTCTATGGGTAATGTCCAAGGTGATTTAAATATTACAGGAACAGTACAAAAACCTAATTTTAAAGGAAATATATCTACAGTAGATAGTGCTATTAAATTTAAATATATAGATAGTCCATTAGAAAATATAAATGTAGATATAGATTTTGACCAAGATTTAATGACCGTTAAGCGTTTCACAGGTAAAATGGGAGAAGGAGATTATAATTTAGTAGGAACGGCACATCTCACAAGTCAAGGTATTACAGGTTATAGCTTTAATCTTGATTTAAATAATTTAGATATTGTGTCAGATTATTATACAGGTCATTTAGTGGGCAATTTACAATTAATCGAAGAAGAATTTCATGGTAGAAGATTGCCAAAATTGATAACTAATCTTGACTTTAATAATATCGAAGTTTCTATGCCACCGCTTCCAGAAACAACGGATACACCGCTTCCTGAAATGTTATTAGATATAAATGTTACCTTAGGTGATAATGTACATGCTTATGATGCCTTATTATATGATTTGTATATAAAAGGTGCTTTTAACATAAAAGGAACAACTATTCATCCAAAATCTTCAGGTAGTTTAACTGTTGATAAAGGAACAATTAATGTTTTGAAAAATATCTTTAAGATTGAAGTAGGTAATATAGTATTTAATCAAGTAGATTCGTTCTTCCCAAGTATAGATTTTCTAGCTGTGACTAGACTTGATAGAACAAAAATATTTGCAAGCCTACAAGGTCCTTTAGATAAGCAATTAGAACCGAGATTGTTTTCTGAACCAGCAATGAATGATGCAGAAATAATAAAATTATTGGCATTTAGAACAGATTATAAAGAAGGCAGTTCTGGAGAAATAACAGAAGATGATTTACTATCCTTAGCATCTGTGGGATTACAGATGAGTTTCTTAAATGAAATTGAGGGTACATTAAGAAATGTATTGAATTTGGATGAATTTAGAATTTCTCGAGATAGCTTATCTGATAGTGCTAAAAAACGCTTTGATACAGATGATGGCGATGTGTATAGTGTTCAAATTGGAAAATATTTGTCAGATAAGGTTATGCTTCGTTATACAAAAGGCATAAATTATGATTTAAATAGGGTGGGCTTACAATATTATATGAATAATAATGTAGGTATTATCACAGAAGTAGAAGATGATGGTGTATATAATATAAAATTAGAAATGCAGTGGAAATTTTAATTTATTTTTAAGATGAATTTGTTATGATACTCATATTTTCTTGAGTATCATAACTTTTTTCATATGAAAGATATTATTTTTAATATAGTTGTGATAAAATTACAGTATTGGTGAGTTTTGCCAAATTAAGGAGGTTTTTTGTTTGAAACAGAAAAATTATAAATTATTAGTCTGCGCGTTAGCTATGGCTAATATCAGTGCCTTTAGTATAAATAATTGTTTTGCAAATGTTGTAGATAATAATGTACATGAAAATATTGTATCTGCTGAAAACTTAACTGAAGAAGAAGTAGCAGCAAAAATTGATGAAACAATGCAAGATGTATCTGCAGACAATGAGGCTGCAAAAGAAGACAAAGAAATTATTATCAATAATGATAAAAAAAATAAAGTGGATAAAGTACAAGATCCTGAAGCTATTGCTAAAATGAATACTTGGAAAGAACAAAGACCAACAGAAGAAACTATTAAAAATAATAATAGTGCATATACAGATATGACAGTAGTCAGTGTAGATGTTGTGGGAAATGAAAAAATAGCTAAAGAAGATATCTTAAATGTTTTAACTGTAAAAGCTGGAGATAAATTCAATATAAAAAATATAGAACAAGATAGGAATAATATTTATAATACAGGCTATTTTTATGATAATTATCCTTCTTATGAAGTTGTCCCTGAAGGTGTAAAAATAACTTATCATGTAATGGAAAATCCTGTGTTGAATTCTGTAGAGATTTTAGGAAATCAAGTTTATTCCACAGATAAAATTGAAGATATGTTAACTGTAAAAAAAGGCGAAATTTTAAATATTCGTCAATTGAATACAGATTTAGCAAATATTGAAGCTAGTTATCGCCAAGATGGATATATTTTGGCAAAATTAAGAGATATATCTATTGATGAAAGTGGTAATTTAACTTTAACTTTTAATGAAGGTATTCTTGAAGGTTATGTAGTAAAAGGTAATGATAAAACAAAAGATTATGTTATTACTCGTGAAATGCGTATAAAACCAGGCGAAGTATTTGATGCTAAGAAAGCACGTCGTAGTATGCAACGTGTATATAATTTAGGATTTTTTGAAGACGTTAGTGTGAAAATCTTACCAGGTAAAGAAGATCCAAATAATATCATCATGGAATTGACTGTTATTGAAAAACGTACAGGTTCTTTTGGTATTGGTGCTGGTTACAGTAGTGAAGATGGTCTTTTAGGAATGGTAAGTATTGGGGATACTAATTTCAGAGGTACTGGTGATTCTGTAAAAGCTATGTATGAATATGGCGGCGACGGTGGAGACGATAGCGGATACAGCATTTCTTATACTAAACCATGGCTTGATGAAAAAGAAACTACAGGTACTTTCCGTATTTATGATCGTAAGTTTGAATATGATGATTACGATAATGGCGGTGATCTTATTGAAACTTACGATAAAAAAAATCAAGGGTATGAATTAAACTTTGGTCGTCCAACAGATGAATATACAATGAATTATTTAGGTTTTAAAATAAATAATACAGAATATCGTGGACATGAAGATGGTTTAGACCGTAGTAAAAATACAGAATGGCTTGATAATAACTTTGGGGAAACTAGAAGTATTATAGCTTCTCAGGTTCGTGATACAAGAGATAATATTTTCTATCCAACTGAAGGTACTAGAACTAGTCTATCTGTTGAATATGCTGGTTTGGGTGGAGATTTTGATTATACTAAATTGACAGGTAGTGTACAAAAATATTATAAAGTAGGTCATGCACAAGTTTTGGCATTGCGTGGTAGTGCAGGTTATGCAAATGAAGATTTACCAGAAGCTGCTTTATTTGAAGTAGGGGGTCAAAATTCTGTTCGTGGTTATCGTGATGGACAATTTTCTGGTAATAGAATGTTAATGGGTACAATGGAATATCGTTTCCCATTGATGAATAAAGTACAAGGTGCCTTATTTACAGATGTAGGTGATGCTTGGGGTGGTAAATCCTGGGGTTCATGGAGTTCCATTGAAGAAGATTTGGATTTACATGCTAGTGTAGGTTTAGGACTACAAATGCAAACTCCAATAGGTGCTCTTCGCCTTGATTATGGTTGGGGTGAAGATGGCGGAAGACTTCATTTTAATGTAGGTGGAAACTTCTAACAGTAATATTTTTAGATTAACTGCAGAATTTTTTCTGCAGTTAATTCTTTCCTTGAATAAGAATTTTTAGTTTGTTATAATTAAAGTGTTTTAACTAAGAGGCAAAAGCCTTATAAAGGGAGAAGATAAAGTTGATTAATTTCGAAAAGAAACAAGTAAAAATTATTAGTGTTATTATTGCAGCAGTATTTGTATTTAGTATTGTCGCTCTTGGAGTTTCACAATATCAATCTGGTATGGCAGGAGCATCTTCTTCTAATGTTGGTATTGTAGATTATTCCAAACTTATTGCAGAACATCCAGGAATGCAACCTGCTCGTGAAAAATATGAAGCAGCAGCAAAACAAGTTCAAGAAGATTTCCAAAATCAGGCTGCAAATATGACACCTGAACAGCAGCAACAATTTATAGAACAAAAACAAAAAGAAATGCAAGATAAGCAAAAAGAATTAATCGATCCTATTCGCAATAGCATAGAAGAACAAGTAAAAGCAGTAGCTGATTCTAGAGGTATTAATGTTGTATTAGATAAAAACAATGTATTATATGGTGGACAGGATATCACTCAAGATGTTTTAACAAAAATTCAAGCTCAGGGTGATGTAACTACAGATAATACTAATAGTTCTGATGCAACTTCTGCTGAAGCTACAGATACAACAAATTCTTCTGGTCAAAATTAATTTTTATGCTTTTAGATGAAATACCGAGCAAATGCAGTGATGCTCGGTATTTTAATAATCTAAATAAATTTGTAGGGAGGTGGCTTTATGGCAAATGAGCAAGATAAGGATAATGATATGCAAGAGAATAAAAAGGATAAGAGCAGAAAAAGTGCTATTCTTACAGGTGTTATTTGTGTATTATTATGTATTATAGGAGCTTTATATATTTGGCATAAACAAACACAAAAACCTCCAGTGCAATTAGATGTTAATTCAGCAATAGCTACGGTAGATATAGATAAATTGATGTCTAAACATAGTGATTATGCTAAATTAGAAAAATTGCAAGCAGAGAAGACGTTGATTTTAATAAAATTAAAATCATATGCATTAAATACAGAACAATTGCAACCACCGCAAGTAAATCCGGCAAGTCAAGTATTTGAACAAGTTGTAGATGAACAAAATAATTTACAAGAAATAAAAGCTAAACAACAATTAAAAGAAGAAACGATAACAAAAGAACATGAAATAAGACAAAGATTATCTATTGAAAAAAATAAAGCAGAAACATTAATAACTGATAAATATACAAACGCTATTTTTAATTGCACTATGAAATTAGATAATGCTGAAAACTTGAGATTGACTCAAGAAGAAAAAGATAATCTATTAACATTATTAGAACAGCTAAAAAAAGAACGCGGAGAAAATGTGGCGCTGATTGAGCAGCAATATAATTTAAAAGTTGCTGATGAATTAATGAAGTGGCGAGCACAACGAGAACAAGAATTAGATATAAATGTTCAAAAGATACATCAAATAGATGTACAAAACTCTTTAGAAAGACAACAAGCTGAACAAAAAAGAGAGGCACAATATCTTCAAGATAGATTGCAGATGCTTCAAGCTAGAAAAAAAGATAGTGAACGATTAATAATATTATTGCATACAAAAGAAAATGAAATAAATTTATTAAAGAGAAGCATATTAAAAGACATTGCTAGTAAGGCTATGAAAATAGCAATTCAAAAACATCTAAAATTAGTTATTGCTGATGTTCCAGCTACATTAGATTTTTTTGGTAATATAAAAATAGATAATTTTGATGATACAGTTTTAAATGGTATGGTAGTTGGTGCAGATGCAATTGATATTACAGACGATGTAATGGCTGAACTTACAAATGAGCAAATGCAAAATAATAATGGTAAATAATATATGGAAAGGCGATAGGGTGTCATGAAAATAAAATTAATGTTAGTAATAGCACTTGTTACATTGATGAGTGTATTTATGTCAGGTTGTGGAAGCGAAACTAAATTAGGTTATTTAGATGCTGAACGAGTTATGAATGAAGCACCACAAATAAAAACAATTAGAGATAATATTGATGCTAAGAATAAAGAAATCGAAGCTAAAGAAACAGATTTAATGAGCAAAAAAGCAACTATGTCTGATGAAGAATTTAAAAAAGCACAGATGGATATTCAACGTCAATATCAAGGCTTAGATATGCAATATAAATCTCAAGTAAAAAATACAATGGATAAGGTACTCGCAGAAGTATCAACAGAAAAAGAATTATCTGCTGTAGTGCCAAAAACATTAGTGCGTTCAAATGGTATGCAAGTTCAAAAACAAGAGTTTGTAGTTCAAGGTGGAATTGATATTACAGACGATGTAATTCAGAAGTTGCAATAAAAAGGGGTAATATTATGAAAAGAACACTAGCAGAGATAGCAAATTTAATAAATGGTAAACTTTGTGGGGATTATGATGAGAATTTAGTCATTACAGGTGCAACAGGAATTGCTTTAGCTGGTCCAAGTGAAATAACTTTTGCTGTAGACCCACATTTAGAGGAAGCTATTGCTTGTAATGCGGCTGCAGTGATTATACAAGAAGATGTAGATGGTTTTTCAAAAACTTGTATAAAAGTAAAAAATCCTCGAGAAGCTTTCAATATTTTATTAAATATTTTTAAACCTGAATTGAAAGTAGAAAAAGTCATCAGCTCTAAGGCACATATAGGTAAAAATGTAAAAATTGGTGAAAATGTAGCTATAATGGATTTTGCCTATATTGATGATAATGCAATTATTGGCGATAATGTGGAAATATATCCAAATGTTTATATTGGTCAATATGCTAGTGTAGATGAAAATACAATTCTTCATTCAGGTGTTAGTGTTCGCGAATATTGCAAAGTAGGAAAAAATGTAATTATTCATGATAATACAGTAGTTGGTGCTGATGGATTTGGTTTTATAACTAAAGATGGAAAACATACAAAAGTACCACAAGTAGGTAATGTAGTAATTGAAGATGATGTTGAAATTGGCTGTAATGCAGGAATTGATAGAGCAACAACAGGTTCAACAGTGATTGGCAAAGGAACAAAAGTAGATAACCTTGTTCACATTGGTCATAACTGTGTATTAGGAGAAAATTGTTTAGTTGTAGCACAAACAGGTCTTGCTGGTTCAACAATTGTTGGTCATAATGTTACATTTGCAGGTCAAGTTGGCTCTAAAGGTCATATAAAGGTTGGCAGTAATTCAGTTATGGCAGCACGTACAGGTCTTATTGCAGATGTACCAGAAAATTCATTCTATGCAGGTTTCCCTGCTCGTCCTCATCAAGAATGGCTTAGAATTAAAGCGAATGAATCTCGTTTGCCAGATATGATGAAAAAATTAAAATTAATGGAAAAGCGTTTAAAAGCGTTAGAAGAGAAAAATAATTAAATCGAGTAATTCTTTGATTATTAAAGTAGCCAAGCCCTAATGCTTAGCTACTTTTTTTATAGATTTTATTAGTTTAGAAATGAATTGATATTGTGAAAAAATAAGATAGGAATATAAAGTGAAAGGAGATACAAATGCTATATCATATATTAGTATTTTTAAGTGATATTTGTTGTTTATTACCAGCTAGTGTAGCAAGATTTGTAGGTAAGATTTTAGGTGAATTAACATGGATTGTTGTTCCTAAAAAAAGAAAACAAATGGCAATACATAATATTGAGCGTTGTTTAAAAGTATCAACTGATAAAGCTGAGCAAATTGCAAAGAAAAGTTGGACTAGATTTGGACCAATGATCATGGAAGTATTGCGATTTAAAGTTATATGTAAAAATATTGATAAATATGTAACTATAAAAGGTGAAGAAAATATAAAAAAAGCTATGTCCTATGAAAATGGTGGTGTCATTGCCACAGCACATAGTGGAAATTGGGAGATTATAGGAGCAGCACTCACTCATAAAGGAATGAAGATAGCAGGAGTGGCTCAACATCAACGCAATGAAGGTGTAAATAATTTTATAAATTATTGTCGAGCATTTACAGGTATGCATATAACAGATAAATTGGATATCAAAGAAATGATGAAAATGCTTGGACAAAAATATTTTATCGGTTTAATTATGGACCAAGATGGTGGTTCTACAGGGATTATTATGCCATTTTTAGGTTATGAAGCATCTTGTGTGCAAGGTCCAGCAGTGATGAGTAGATTTAAATCGGCACCGATATTACCAGCTTTTATTACTGAAGATAAAAAAAGACCAGGACATCATATTTTAACAGTATTAGAACCAGCTTTTACAGCTAAAACAAAAGACAAACAAAAAGATATATATGATATGATGGCAAGCTTAACTAGTTTAGTAGAACAACATATAAGAGATTATCCAGAAGAGTGGTTCTGGCTTCATGATAGATGGAAATATGTTGAAAGAAAGAAAAAAGAAGCAAATAACTTGCAGTAAATAGCGTTGTCTTGTAAAATAATTATATATAATTTTTAGGAGGACGACGATGATAAAGCAAAAAACAATTGCGGTAGATGTTTCATATACTGGAATTGGTCTGCATTCAGGCACAGAGGTTAATATGAAATTGCGTCCTGCTCCAGTAGATACAGGAATTGTATTTATTAGAACGGATTTACCAGAAAAAACACAGATAAAAGCAATAGCAAGTAATGTTACATCTACATTAAGAGCGACAACGATTAGTAATGGAGATGTCAAGATTTTTACAATAGAACATTTAATGTCAGCACTATTTGCTAGTGATATAGATAATTGTTATATTGAAATTGACAGTGAAGAACCACCAGTAACAGATGGTTCAGCAAATGTTTTTTTAGAATTGCTAGAAAAAGCAGGAATAAAAGAACAGGAAAAAGAAGCAGATATAATAACAATTGATAAAGTATATCGCATAGATGATAAAGAAAGATTTATAATGGTATTGCCTTATGATGGTTTTCGTGTGAGCTTTACTTCCATAAATCCACATCCATTAATTGGTATACAATATCATGATTTTGAATTTACTAGTAAAGATTTATATAAGAAGGAAATAGCTATAGCACGAACTATTGCTTATGAAAAAGAAGTAGAAGCTTTACGTAAAATGGGATTAGGTTTAGGTGGAAATTTAGATAATGTAATCGTCTACAATGATGAAGGTTGGATGAATAAACTTCGTTTCCCAGATGAATTAGTTCGTCATAAAATTTTAGATGCTATTGGTGATTTGAGATTAGCAGGTAGAATAAAAGGTCATGTAATTGCTGTAAAATCAGGTCATGAATTAAATACAAAGTTAGCAAAGAAAATTCTTGCAGACTTTACTTAAGCAGAAGAGAGGTTATACTATGAGAATTGATATTCCTGAAATTGAAAAAGTTTTACCACATCGTCCCCCATTTTTATTGATCGATCGTATTATTGAATTAGAACCTATGAAATATGCAGTAGGTATAAAAAATATTTCTATAAATGAAGACCAATTTAGAGGACATTTTCCAGGTCATCCAATTATGCCAGGCGTGTTAATTTTAGAAGCAATGGCACAAGTTGGTGGTTTTGCTTTATTATATCCAGCAGAAAACCGCGGTAAATTAGCTTACTTTGGCGGTATGGATAATGTTAAATTTAAAAAACCAGTAGTTCCTGGTGATCAGCTTATTATGAAATCTGAAATTGTGAAAATTCGTGGCGATTTTGGTAAAGTTCATTGTGAAGGTTTTGTTGATGATAAATTAGTAGCTCAAGGTGACTTTACTTTTGCTTTACAAAAACCAGAAAACTTATAAAATGATTAATTAAGGTGTAAGGAGCCAATTAATTGGCTCTTTTACTATGATGGAATTTCACCAAATGGTGTAGTTTTTAAGGAGTGAATACAAATGGAGGCAGAAAGCAAAATACATCCATTAGCAATAGTTCATGAAAATGCCAAAATCGGAAAAAATGTAGAAATTGGTCCATTTGCAGTTATTGGCGAAAATGTAGAAATCGGTGATGGTACAAGAATTGAACCACATGCGGTTATTACTGGTTGGACAAAAATTGGCAAAGATTGCGTGATTTTTCCAGGAGCATCTATTGGTGCAGAACCACAGGATTTAAAATTTGTGGGAGAAAAATCTTATGTATATATTGGCGATCGAACAAAAGTTCGTGAATATGCTACAATTCATAGAGCTTGTGGAGCTGAAGAAGAAACTCGTATTGGCAATGATTGCTTATTAATGGCTTATACGCATGTAGCACATAATGCAATTATTGGTAATAATGTTATTATGGCAAATAATGCATCTGTTGCAGGGCATGTTATTGTAGAAGATAGAGCTGTTCTTGGTGGCTTTGCCGGTGTTCATCAATTTGTAAAAATTGGTAGAAATGCAATGGTTGGAGGCTTTTCTAAATTAGTACAAGATGTTGTGCCATATACAATTGTAGATGGTAGACCTGCAAATGTTTGTGGTTTAAATAGTGTAGGTATAGCTCGTGCAGGAATTTCTGTATCGTCAAGAAAAGCTATTAAACAAGCATATAGAATTTTGTATCGTTCAGGATTAAAATTAGCGCAGGCAATATCTGTAATTGAACAAGAAGTTGATTCTTGTGCTGAAGTAGAACATTTTTTACGATTCTTAAGAAATGCTGATCGTGGTATTTGCAGAGAAAACCATGAAGGTAATAATTAAAGTGGGGATTTTAGTATGAAATCAATAGGTTTATTATCTGGGATAGGTAGATTACCAGTTGAAGTAGCAAAAGCAGCAAGAGCTATGGGTATAGATGTTTATGCTGTAGGTTTGGTTGATGGTGTAGAAGAAGATTTAAAAAATGTAGCAACAGATTTTAAATCCATCAATGTAGCTCAATTGGGTAGTATAATTGATTATTTAAAAGGTAAAGAAGTAACAGATGTTGTCATGATTGGTAAAGTTACTAAGGAAATTTTATTTTCAGGGCAACATGAATTACCTGACGCTAGAATGATAGCTTTGTTATCATCATTAAAAGATAGAAGTGATGATACTATGATGTTGGCATTTGTGGCAGAACTTGCTAAAGAAGGAATTACCACATTTGACCAGACTATGCTTTTGAAAATGATTATGCCTAAAAAGGGAGTATTGACTAAACGTCAACCAACAGAGAGAGAAAATTTAGATATGGAATTCGGTTTCAAAATGGCAAAAGCTCTTGGCGGCTTGGATATTGGTCAGACTGTAGTTGTTAAAGATAAAGCAGTAATGGCTTTAGAAGCTATTGAAGGAACTGATGCATGTATTTTACGTGGCGGAAAACTCGCTTGCGGAAATGCAGTTGTAGCAAAAGTGGCAAAACCAGCTCAAGATAATCGTTTTGATATGCCAGCTGTTGGTGTAAAAACAATTGAATCTATGATAGAAGTAAAAGCTTCTGGCTTAGTAATTGAAGCAGGACGCACTTTAATTGTAGATAGAGAAAAAGTTTTATCACTAGCTGATGAAAATGCTATAACTATTGTGGCAATGTAGTATGGTAGGACGCGGCGATACATTATAAAATGTTATCATCGCGTCTTTTTCTGCTTGATAAAGGCTGGAGGTTTGTATGTATAAAATTATGTTTTCAGCAGGGGAAACTTCTGGTGATATGCATGGAGCAAATTTGGCTAAAGCTTTGAAAAATATCTGTAGTGATATTGAAATGTTTGGTTTTGGCGGTCCACAAATGGAACAAGCTGGAGTAAAGCTTTGTAAAAACATGTTAGATTATAGTGTGATGGGTTTTTGGGAAGTATTAGTTAATTTACGTAAAATGTTTAAATTAAAAGATGCTTTAGTAGCAGAAATGAAAAAACAAAAGCCTGATATTTTAGTCTTAATAGATTATCCAGATTTTAATTGGCGTCTCGCTAAAGAAGCTAAGAAAATGAATATACCTGTATTTTCATATATACCACCTTCAGCTTGGGCATGGCGCAAGGGCAGAGCTAAAGAGGTAGCTAAAATTGCTGATAAGATTGTAGCGATTTTTCCTTTTGAATTAGATGTATATAAAAAAGCAGGTGCAGATATTTCATTTGTAGGAAATCCATTGATGGATAATGTAAAGGCTTCAATGAGTCGCGAGATGGCAGCGGAATTTTTTGGCATAGATTTGAAAGAAGATAATATTTTATTATTGCCAGGAAGTAGAAAGCAAGAAATAGCTAATTTATTAGAACCAATGCTTCAAGCTGCGCAGTTAATAAAGAAAGAACGACCAGAAATAAAGTTTTTTTTACCTGTAGCTACTGGTATTGATAAAAAATATTTAGAAGAAAAGATAAATGAATATGGTTTAACAGTAAAATTATGTGAAACAAAGACATATGATTTGATGAATTGCTGTGATTTTGCTATTGCAACTTCGGGAACAGTTACTTTGGAAGCTGCACTTATGGGACTTCCATCAATTGTTTTATATAAGATGTCTGCTATCACATATCGCATAGCTAAAATTTTTGTGAAGATAAAATATTTTAGTTTGCCAAATATTTTAGTTGATAAACAAGTTTTGCCAGAATTGTTACAAGATGAAGTAAATGGTGAAAATATAGCTCGACTTGCTAGAGATTTATATAAAGATACTGAATCTGCTAAAAAAGTAAAAGAAGAATTATTAATGGTAAAGGAAAAGCTAGGTTCACCAGGAGTGGCTGATAAGACAGCTGAGTTAATATTACAAACAGCTGATAAATTTAAAAATGAGATTAAGGGATAAATGATATGAATGATTATAAGAGATTGATTTTATTTATAAAACCATATTGGAAAAGGCTTTTATTAGCTATTGTTTGTATCATAATGTCAGCAGCAGCAAATTTATATGTACCTTGGATTATAAAGGATATGATTGATAAGGTACTTATGGAAAGAGATATGGTACTGTTAAATTTAATTGCAGTAGGCATAGTGGTAGTATTTTTCTTTAGAGGGATATTCTTCTATGGTCAGTCGTATTTAGTATCATATATAGCACAAAGAGTAATTATTGATGTTCGTGAAATGCTTTATGTGAAATTTCAGAAGTTGCAGTTAGCATATTATGAAAAAAAACAAACAGGAACAATAATGAGCTATATAACTAATGACGTAGCAGCACTTCAAGCAGCATTAGTTGATAGTTTAATAGAATTAGTTACAGAATCATCAATTTTGATAGGTTCTTTAGTTATGATGTTTTATTTGGATTGGAAATTGAGTTTAGTTACGTTGATAGTTGTACCATTGATTGGGCAAGCTATGAAAATTTTTGGTAGAAAGCTCAAAAAAAGTGGTTCACTAATTCAAGAACGTACGGCAGAAATAACATCATTATTACAAGAAACTATTTCTGGTGTTCGTGTAGTAAAATCATTTGCTAGAGAAGAACATGAAATTGAAAGATTTCAAAATCAAAATGATTTAAACTTTAAAGCAAATATGAAAAGTGTACAGCTTAGTTCATTGTTGACGCCAACTGTAGAATTTTTAGCAGCTGTAATTGTAACTGTAATTTTATGGTTTGGTGGTTATCAAGTAGTTAATGGCGCTTTGACAGCTGGGGCACTTATCGCCTTTTTAACTTATGCTGTAAATTTAGCTAATCCTGTAAAACGTATTAGTAGAGTATATGGCACAATTAATAAAGCTATGGCAGCAGCAGAACGTGTATTTGATGTATTAGATACACAGGAAGATTTAAAGGATAAACCTGATGCTAAAGAGCTTCCTAAAATCAGTGGTAAAGTTAAATTTGATCATGTTAGTTTTGGCTATAAAGATAGTGTGAATGTATTACATGATTTATCTTTAACAGCTAATCCAGGTCAAGTAATTGCATTTGTAGGTCCTAGTGGAGCAGGAAAATCTACTATTGCAAATTTAATTCCTAGATTTTATGATGTAACTGAGGGCGCTATAACAATAGATGATATAGATATTCGAGATGTTACTATAAAATCATTACGTGAACAAATTGGTGTAGTGCCTCAAGAAACTATGTTATTTAGTGGCACAATTAAAGAAAATATTCGCTATGGTAGATTAGATGCAACTGATGAAGAAATCATTGAAGCGGCAAAAGCGGCTAATGCACATAATTTTATCATGAATTTAGCTGATGGCTATGATACGAAAATTGGTGAACGTGGTATAACTTTATCTGGCGGTCAACGTCAACGTATGGCGATTGCTAGAGCTATCTTAAAAAATCCACGTATTTTGATTTTAGATGAAGCAACATCAGCACTTGATACAGAAAGCGAAGAAATTGTTCAAGAGGCATTGGATAAATTGATGGTTGGTCGAACATCATTTGTTATAGCACATCGTCTATCAACAATTGTACATGCTGATAAAATTGTTGTTTTAGACAATGGACGTGTACAAGAAATGGGTACACATCAAGAACTTATGCAGACAGGTGGTTTATATAGTCATTTGTATAACATACAATTTAGTAATAAGAAAGCAAAATAGGTGAAGCATATGCAGATTTTATATAATATTGTAGCTATATTGCTTGTTATACTATTGATACCATATTTTATAGTTAGAACTATTCGTGAAAAAGGATTTTTAAAACGCATGATTCAAAGTTTTGGTTTTTTGCCAGAGCATGCCTTAGATAAAGTGGCAGGCAAAAATTGTATTTGGATACATGCCTCTTCTGTGGGAGAAATTGTAGCGACAAGTCCAATTATTAAAGAATTTCGCAGAGAATTTCCCGATACTCCCATATTAGTATCAGTAGTAACTAATACAGGATATACTATGGCTAATCGCATTATCAAAGATGCAGATAGTATAATTTATTTTCCTTTAGATTTGCCATGGCTTCCTGAGCGTTTTATCAAAAAAATTCGTCCTCGTGTATTTTTACCTGTAGAAACAGAACTTTGGCCGAATTTTTTAAAGGCTACAAGAAAATATAATATACCAGTAATGATGGTAAATGGCAGAATTAGTGATAAATCTGTAAAACGTTATAAATATATGTTTAGTATTTTATCTGATATGATTGGCACAGTAAGAAAATTTGCTATGCAATCAGAAATAGATGCTTCATATATTATTCGTTTAGGTGCAGATGAAAATTTAGTTACCGTTACAGGTAATACGAAATTTGACCAAACATATACTAATGTAGATGAAAAAGAACGTAACAATATGTTGAAAGAATTATGTTTGGATAAGGCAAAAGGAATATTTTTAGCAGGAAGTACGCATAAAGGTGAAGAAGAAGCTGTTTTAGAAGCGTATAGTGAATTAAAAAAACAACATCCCAATGTTAAATTATTGATTGCACCAAGAAGTATTTTACGCAAAGATGAAATTGCTAGTATTTGTCATAAACACGGATTTAAGACAAATTTCCGTACTGTACTAAAAGAAAAACCATCATATGAACAAGATGTAGTGATTTTAGATACTATTGGAGAATTAGGTAAAGTCTATAGTGTAGGCGATGTTATCTATGTAGGTGGAAGTTTAATAAAACATGGCGGACATAATATTTTAGAGCCGGCAGCTCATGGAAAGGCGATAATAGTTGGTCCAAATATGTTTAACTTCAAAGATACTCATGTATTATTTAGTAAACGTGATGCCTGTATTACTGTAAAAAATAGCAAAGAATTAACAGAGGCAGTATTAGAGTTATTTAATTGCCCTGAAAAACGTCATCAGATGGAAAGAGAAACTTTGCAGATAATTGAAGATAATCGAGGAGCTTCTCGTCGTTCTGCTGTTATTTTACATGAATTATTAGATGAATACGAAAAAGTAAATCCTGTGCAGGTACGTTCTACAGAAAAAATAGAAAATCTCCAAACTTATTTATATAAATTAGTACATGATAAAAATAAGAAAAGCATACCAGCAAAATTATTTTTAGGTGTGTTATATAGTTTTTCCTTAATTTATCGTAGTTTAGTAAATTTCCAATTGAATTTATATAAATGGGGGATTGCTAAACAAGTAAAATTAGATTGTTTTGTCATTAGCATTGGTAATATCACTGTTGGTGGCACAGGAAAAACACCGACTGCTAAACTTTTAGCCAGATATATTCGCGATTTAGGCTATAAAGTAGCGATTTTAAATCGTGGTTATCGTGCAAAATGGAAAGGCGAAGTGGGCATTGTATCTGATGGCAATCAAATATTTATGTCAGCAGATCAAGCAGGAGATGAAGCATATCTTTTAGCTAGAAGTTTGCCAGATATTCCAGTTTTAATTGGTACAGATAGAACGATCACAGGAAAATATGCTGTAGATAATTTCAATGTAGATGTGGTAATTTTAGATGACGGCTATCAACATTGGCAATTAAAACGCGACTTAAATATTTTATTAGTTGATGCTATTAATATATTTGGCAATGGTCATATGTTACCACGTGGAACTCTTCGTGAGCCATTAAATCATTTAAATAGAGCAGATGTTTGTCTATTGACAAAAGTAGATCAAGCTAGCAAATCCGCATGTAAGGAAATAAGAGATACTTTGGCAAAATACAATGATCATGCTTTAGTAGTAGAAAGTACACATAAGCCATTAGGTTTTGTAGAAATTGGCAATTTATTCAGTCGAAAACCAAATGAAATTTTATCTGTAGATATGATGAAAGGTCATAAAGTCATAGCTATGTCAGCTATTGGAAATCCAGCTTCGTTTGAACAAACTTTAAATGATATTGGAGCTGTTATTACAGAAAGTTTGCGTTTCCCAGACCATCATGATTATACAGAAGAAGAAATAAGAGATGTAATGCATCAAGCAGAAGAACAAGGTGCAGAAGCTATCATTATCACTGATAAAGATGCTGTAAAAATTCCTGAAACATTATTGTGTAAAAAACGACCTATACCAATTTACATCATTAGTATAGAAGTTACTTTTATCGATGAAACACAAGTTTTATTTGAATACTTGAAAGAAAAATTACCTAGATTGAAGGGATAAATATGAAAATTATTTGTGTAATACCAGCTCGTTATGCATCTACAAGATTACCAGGGAAACCGCTTGCTGATATAGCTGGAAAACCAATGATTGTACGTGTATATGAACGTGTATTAAATGCTACAAAACCAGCAGAAGTAATAGCAGCTGTTGATGATGAAAGAGTATATGAAGCTGTGGTCAAAGCTGGCGGAAAAGCTATAATGACAGCAAAAAATCATCCAACTGGTACAGATAGATTGGCAGAAGTAGCTCAAAAATGCCCAGATGCAGATGTAATCATCAATGTTCAAGGTGATGAACCACTTATTGATCCACAGATTATTGATGATTTAGCACAAGAATTTTTAAATGATGAAAATTTAAAAATGGCTACAGTGAAGACTCCTATGAAAGAAGAAGAAAAAGCAAAACCAGGAAATGTAAAAGTAATTACAGATAAAAATGGTTATGCATTGTATTTTTCACGTTCTTTAATACCATATCCTCGTGAAGATACAGGAGTTGTTGTCTATAAACATATTGGAATTTATGGATATCGTAGAGATTTTCTGTTACAATATGCTAAAATGCAACCAACACCACTTGAACAAACAGAGTCTTTAGAGCAACTTAGAGCTTTAGAAAATGGTTATAAAATAAAAGTTATAGCCACAGATAAACATTTTGTTGGTGTGGATACAAAAGAAGATTTAGAAGAAGTAAATAAAATATATCAAGAAATGGAAAAAAATAAATAAATTAAAAAGTAAGGAAGTGTAGCTATGCATACAGTAAAAATTGGCAATTTTGAAGTTGGTGCGGGAAATCCATTAGTACTTTTAGCAGGTCCATGTGTATTAGAATCATATGAACGCTCTTTATATATTGGTAAAACTATAAAAGAGATAACTTCTCGACTTGGTATTCCTTATGTATTTAAAGCTTCATTCGATAAAGCAAATCGTTCTTCTTATAATGGATATCGTGGACCAGGATTAGAAAAAGGTTTAAAATGGCTTCAAAGTATTAAAGATGAACTCAATGTTCCAGTAGTTACAGATATTCACAATGAAACACAGGTAGAACCAGTATCTAAAGTAGTAGATGTATTACAGATACCAGCATTTTTAAGCCGTCAAACAGATTTATTATATACAGCTGCAAAATCTGGCTGTGTAGTAAATGTAAAAAAAGGTCAATTCTTGGCTCCAGCAGATATGAAAAATGTAGTGAAAAAATTAGAAGAAGCTGGTTCTGAAAAGATTTTACTCACAGAACGTGGAGCAAGCTTTGGTTATAATAACTTAGTTGTAGATATGCGCTCTTTCCCTATTATGCGTTCTACAGGATATCCAGTTATTTTTGATGCTACACATAGCGTACAATTACCAGGTGGTGCAGGAACAAGTTCTGCTGGCAATCGTGAATATGTAGAATTCTTAGCTCGTGGTGCAGCTGGTGTAGGTGTAGATGGTTTCTTCATGGAAGTTCATGATAATCCAGAAGAAGCACTTTGCGATGGACCAAATATGGTTTATCTAGATAAATTAGAAGATTTATTAAAAGATTTAATCGCAATCAATGAAATAACAAAGAAAAAAATAAACAAATAAAATATTACTGGGATTTTTGAGAGTTAAATTGTGAGGTAATAATCATGATAAAAGAAAAGGCTATAGAAACACTTCAAATAGAAGCTGATGCGGTAAAAAAATTAATTAATCATATTGATGATGAATTTGAAACAATTGTAAATGCTATTTTAGCTTGTAATGGTCGCGTTATTGTAACAGGTATGGGAAAATCTGGTCATGTAGGTAGAAAAATAGCAGCTAGTTTGGCTAGTACAGGAACACCATCATTTTTTATGCATCCAGCAGAAGCTTTCCATGGTGATTTAGGTATGGTTACAGCTAATGATATGGTACTTGCTATTTCTAATAGCGGTGAATCCAATGAAATTGTAAATATCTTACCGATTATTAAACGCATAGGTGCAAAAATTATTGCTATGAGTGGTAGACGTGAATCTACACTTGGCAAAAATGCAGATTATTATATTGATATAAGTGTAGAGCGTGAAGCATGTCCATTAGGTCTTGCACCAACAGCTAGTACAACAGCGACTCTTGCTATGGGAGATGCACTAGCTATAGCACTTTTATCTTCACGTAATTTCACTGCTCAAGATTTTGCAGTATTCCATCCAGGTGGAGCACTTGGCAGAAGATTACTTTTAACTGTAGAAAATGTTATGCATTCAGGAGAAGATAATCCTGTTATTTCTGTGCATAAAACAGCAAAAGAAGCATTGTTCTTAATGACTGCAAAGGGATTAGGTGCAACTTCTGTTGTTGATGAAAATGGCAAATTCATTGGACTTGTAACAGATGGCGATATTCGCCGTATGCTTGCTCGTGGAGCAGAATTTTTAGATGAGCCAGTAGAAGATTTAATGACTAAAAATCCAGTAATAATCACAAAAGATAAAATGGCTGCTGAAGCACTTAGTATTATGGAAAAACATCAGCCAAAACCAATTACAGTGCTTCCAGTAATTGATGTAGAGAAAAATGAACCAGTAGGTATAGTTCATCTTACTGATTTACTTCGTCAGGGAGTGGTTTAATGCAATATACACAAGATGCATTAGCACGAGCAAAAAATGTAAAAATGCTCATTTTAGATGTTGATGGAGTATTGACAGATGGCTCTATAGCCGTTGGCGATAATGGTGAATTATTTAAAACTTTTAATGTAAGAGATGGGCTAGGGATTACTCTAGCCCAAAAATTAGGGATAAAAACAGCTATTATCACAGGTAGAGAATCTAAGATGCTCGCTTATCGTGCTAGGGAATTAAAAATAAATGCTTTTTATCAAAATAAAAAAAATAAAGTTCCAGCTTATAAGGAATTATTGGCTGAATATCAATTAAAAGATGAAGAAGTAGCTTATATTGGCGATGATTTATTTGATTTAGCTGTAATGAAAAGAGTTGGATTTCCAGCAACTGTAGCTGATGCTACTGAAGAAGCAAAATCTGTATCTATTTTAATAAGTGATTTTGCTGGTGGAAAAGGCGCAGTTCGTCAAATTATAGAATTTATTTTGAAAGCACAAGAAAAATGGCAAGCTGTTATTGATAGTTATTTAAATATAGAAGATGAAACAGATGCTAAAGAAGTAGAAAAAAATATTTCACAATAAAAGTTTATTTAGACATTAGAGGAATTAGAATGAAATATAAATTATTAAAATATTTTAGTGCTTTTTTATGTTGTTTATCACATAAAAATTTGCTTAGATTAGGGCATATACTAGGTATATTATATTTTCATTTAATAGCTAAAGAACGCAATCGTGCAGTTGATAGAATGATGAAATCCTTTAAAATAGATGAGGAAAAGGCAAAGAAAATTGTCAAAGATTCATTTATCAATTTAAGTCAAAATGTCTTGGAAATTTTATATATGCCAAGATTAAAAAAAGATGATTTTAAATATATAAAATTTGAAGGCTTAGACATTTTAAAACGTGAATATGCAAAAAATAGAGGTGTTGTAATTTTAACAGCACATATGGGTACATGGGAATGGCTTGCTGCTGGTCTTGTTAAAGCAGGTTTTTCTGTTACAGCACTTGCCAAAACACAGCCAGACTCTCAGTATACAAAGTTATTAGATGAATATCGTGCTCAAGTAGGGGTAGAAATATTTGCACGTGGTGCAGCTTCAGAGCTTTTGGCAGCTTCAAGAGCTTTGAAAAAAGGTCGTATTTTAGGCTTTTTAGCAGACCAAGATGCAGGTTCAGGTGGAGCATTTATTGAATTTTTAGGTGAAGTATGCTCAACGCCAATGGGCCCTGCTGTATTTGCTCGTAAATTTATGTCACCAGTTGTACCAGCATTTATCATTCGTCAAAGTGATGGTACACATAAAATAGAAATTTATGAACCAATAGTATATAATGATACTGGAGATACAAATGCTGATTTGTATGATTTCACAGAGCGTATGACAAAAGTTATTGAAGAGCAAATCATAGCACATCCTACGCAGTGGATATGGTTCCAAAAACGTTGGAATACACGTCCTGAACAGCAGAAAGTAAAACATCATACCGTAAAAACTAAGGTGGTCAATAAATGACTAAAAAGGTAAATAAAAAAAATGCCATAGTTTTAATTCTTGTCTTATTGGTAGTTGGTTTGATTTATTGGGCTTATGCTAGTAGACCAAAAGTTGAAGAAACACAAAATACACAGACAAATAAAGTTATGGTATATCACAATAATACTTTGAAAGAAGAAGTAAATGGTAAATTGATTTGGCAATGTTATGCAGAAACAATGACAGTAGACCAAGATTCACAGATGTTTACCATGGAAAAAGTAAAAGGTACTTTTTATCGTGAAGATGGAACAAGCATAGAAATAAATGCTCCTAAAGCGACATATGACCAGAAAAATAAAAATATTGAATTGGTTGATGGAATAGAAGCTAAATCAAGTGATGAATTGAAATTTAAAACAGATAAAGTCACTTGGAATGGTGAGCAAGGCATATTGACTTGTGAAGGAAATGTTGATATCAATAAGCCAGGTATGAGGGCAACAGCAGATAAGGCTGAAAGTAAAGATGCATTTACTAATTTCAAATTAATGGGTAATGCACATATTATAAAAGGAGATAATCAATAAATGAAAAAATATAGTAAGCTAAAAACAGCACTTGCTGTAGCTATTATGAGTTTTTCAATGATAAATACAGTTATTGCAGCAGATGCTCCTATTGAATTAAAAGGCGATGTAATAGAATATAATGCGCAGACAGATATGGCAATAGCTACAGGTGGCGTAACTATTATTCGTGATGGTGGCGTATTAACTGGCGGTCAAGCAACATATAATTTTAAAACACAGGAAGCCTCTATTACAGGTGGCGTAACTGCAAATAAAGATGATATGAACTTAAAGGCGGAAAGCTTGATTTCTAATGCTAATAAAGAAGTTGTAGCTAAAGGTTTTGTAGTATTGGTAAAAGCTGATAATACATTAACTGGAGAAGAAATACATTATAATCAAGCAACAAGTGATATATCTATGCCTTTAGGCGGAAATGCAACTGGACCACAAGCTGATATTCGCGGTGATGTATTATCAGGAAATTTGATGACAAATCAATATACAGCTACAGGTAATGTATATTTAAATAGCAAAACTAATGATGTACAATCCACAAGTGATACAGCAACTTATAGTGGCAATGGTCAAGATTTTAATTTTGTAGCTACAGGAAATGTAAATATTAAAAGTCCATCAAGAAATATTGTAACTAATAGTGATAATGCTACTTACAACAGTACAGAAAATGGTAAATTAGTACTTACAGGAAATGCAGTAGCTACTCAAAATGGTAATATTGTTAGAGGAAATACATTAACTGTTTATTTAGGAGACAATGTGAATATTAAATAAAATAGTTGATGGTTATATGATAAAGATAGAAATGAGTGACACGTTTGCATATTGAAGTAAAAAATCTTATTAAAGAGTATAAAGGAACGCCTGCAGTAAGAGATGTTTCTTTGCATGTAAAGAAAGGTGAAATTGTAGGTTTATTAGGTCCAAATGGTGCAGGAAAGACTACAACTTTTTATATGATTGTAGGAATAGAGAAGCCAACATCAGGAAAAGTATTTATTTCTGATATTGATATTACTAGATTGCCTATCAATGAACGTGCAGATCTAGGTATAAGTTATTTAGCACAGGAAGCATCTATTTTTCGTAAATTGACAGTAGAGGATAATTTGCGAGCAATTTTACAAACTAGAAATCTATCCAAAAAAGAACAAGATAAAAAGATTGATGACCTTTTAGAAGAATTTAATATCACTCATATAAGAACTCGTTTAGGTATGCAACTTTCTGGTGGGGAACGTAGACGTGTAGAAATCGCAAGAGGTCTAGCACTAGAACCTCATTTCATTTTATTAGATGAACCCTTTGCAGGAATTGACCCTTTAGCAGTAGCTGATATTCAGGGAATTATCAGTTATTTAAAAGAACGTGGCATGGGAATTTTAATCACTGACCATAATGTAAGGGAAACTTTGCAAATTGTAGATAGAGCTTATATTATGAACAGTGGACAAATTCTTTTAGAAGGCGATAGCGATACAATTGCTAATAGTGAACTCGCTCGTAAGTTCTATTTAGGTGAAGACTTTAAATTATAGGAGAAGATGATAGATGCGTATTTTAGATAAATATATATTAAAAGAAACAATCATGACCTTTATCTTTGGCATCTGTGCATTTTCAGCTGTATTTTTAGGGTCAGGAACATTATTGAGAATTGCTCAATATATAACACAATATGGTGCATCTTTTTCAGCTATAGTGCGTTTAATCATCTATAGTTTACCAGGCATTATAGTGTGGACATTCCCAATGTCTATGTTGCTTGCAGCATTATTGACATTTGGTAGATTATCAGGCAATAGTGAAATTATTGCTATGAAGGCATGTGGTGTTAGTTTTAAACGATTAGTAACACCAGTTATAGCTTTTTCTCTTGGCGTTAGTATTTTTTCCATTGGTTTTAATGAATATGTAGTACCTGCATCTAACCAAGCTTATGCTGATTTAGTGCGATATGAAATTCAAGGAAATACATCTCCAGAATCTCAAGAGCATATAATTATCAAACAAATCCAAGATGGTAATATTCAAAGATTAGTATATGCTCGTAAATATGATGCTGAAACAGGAAATTTAGATAATTTATCCATACAGGAATTTGAACAAGGCAAAATGGTGCGTGTAGAAAATGCAGAATATGCTAAATGGAGTGTTGATGAATGGGTAATGTATAATGGCGTATTATATGATTTATCTCAACCAAACACAGAACGCATGATGAAATTTGACTCACAAGTTTTGCCAATAAATCAAACTCCTAAACAGATTATTAAAAGTCAGAAAAAACCTGATGAAATGACAATTAAAGAACTTCGTGAACAGATTAATATAATGAAATCTCAATATGTAGATACTAAAAAATTAGAGATAGAATTATATCAACGTTTTACAGTGCCAATGGCTAGTTTGATGTTTGCTTTAATTGGGGCACCACTTGGTATTCAGCCAAATCGTAGTTCTTCTTCTATCGGTTTTGGTATAAGTATTATAATTATTTTCATTTACTATACTTTGATGACTTTAGCTGGTGCAATTGGACAAAATTCCTTTATTCCGCCAGTTATAGCTGTTTGGATACCTAATATTGTAACTTTGATAGCAGGTATTTATTTAATTCGTAAAGAATCAAAATAAAATAATAAGTAGGTGGTATGAACCGTGTATGGCATTATGCTGATTGTCGTATTAGTTTTAACCGGTGGCGTAATCGCTTTCATTGGCGACCGCCTAGGCAGTAAAGTTGGCAAGAAAAAATTATCATTATTTGGTTTAAGACCAAGACATACATCTATTTTGGTAACAATTATCACAGGTATATTGATTACAACTGTTACCTTTGGTATATTGGCTATTGCTTCTAAAGATGTTCGTACCGCTCTTTTTGGTATGAATAAATTAAAGGCAGAACTAAATGAAAAACAATCTATGCTTGAAGAAGCTTCAGGCGCTTTAGTCAATGTAAAAAACGATTTAAATACGACTAAAGAGGAATATGCTAAATCTAAAAAGGATTTAGAAGAAACTCAAGAGGATTTAGAAATTGCTCAACAAGCGGCTGAACTTCTAAGACAAGAACAAGTTGCTTTGCAAAATAGAAATCAAGAATTGTGGTCAGATAATCAGACTTTGATAGAACATAATCAAAGTTTAGCCGAAAATAATCAATTTTTATTAGCTAATAATGAAAGCTTGAAAGCTGATAATTTAGAATTGGAAAAAACGAATAATGACTTGCAAGAAGGTATAGAAAATATTCGTGAACGACCAATAATTTATCGTGTAGGCGAATTATTGGCTAGCGGTGTAATTAAAAAGACTGATGACCCAGTAAAAATTCAAAATGATTTAAATCAAATCATAGCATTAGCTAATAGTAAAATAATTGATAGATTGGGAACAGAAGGCTCTAAAGATGGCGTTTGGATTTATCCTATCGAATATCAAAAAGCGATGGATAGATTAAAGCAAGCTAAAGGAGATACAGTTATTCGCCTTATAGTAGCTGCTAATTTAGTAAAAGGTGATCCTGTATTGACTGAATTAGAGATGCATCCTAATCGTGTAGTTTATCAAGAAAATGAATTTGTATATCAAAAGATATACAATGTTCCTATTGATGGTAGTAATAGTGAAATGTTGATAAGTGATTTTCTACGTAATGTGAATATGACAGCTATAAATAATGGTATTTTGCCAAATCCTTTGACTGGTACAGTTGGTGTGATAAACGGCAATCAGATATATGCCATTGAAAAAGCTTTAGCTGAAAACAGAGGTAAAGATGTTTTAATTAGTGCCTTTGCAGCTGCTGATACAGAAGTTTTAGGACCATTGCGTTTGCATATCTATTTAAAAAATGAAACAGAGCAAGAGATTAATCATGAATGATGAAATTTTAGCTATTGATCCAGGTAGAGAAAAAACAGGCATAGCTATTTTAAAGAATAGTGATGTTTTAGAGCATAAAATAATTAATTCAGAAGAATTAGTGCAAATAATAAAGTCTTTGCTGGAGAAATACATTATCAAGACGATTGTCATGGGAAATGGTACGAGCAGTAAGAAAAAATATGATTTATTAAAACAAGAATTTATAGATAGAGATATAGTTTTAATAAATGAATATCGAACAACAGATGAAGCCAGAAAATTATATTTTCAGGAAAATCCACCTAAAGGTTGGAAAAAATTAATTCCTTTAGGTATGCAAGTACCACCAGTTCCTGTTGATGATTATGCTGCTATTGTTATCGGTAGGAAATATTTAAAGGATAATAAATAATTTTAGATTTTGAGACTGTATTTTAGAAATTAGATGAAATTATTTAGTCTAGTTTTTAAAATACAGTTTTTTTATAAAGTGATTGTATATGTATGTATAAACATAAATACAAATATGACTTTTGTCACTTATTTTTATGCCTAGCTTAATGCTATAATGATAGAAGGTGATATAGATGAAGCGTTTTTATAAGAACATGACATATATAATAATTTTTTTTATGGTATTAATAATTTTTACAGTTACATACAACATATATACGGCACCTGTTGCTAAACATAAAGTTTTTGGTGTTAGTTATATGACCATGAATAATCCATTCTATAAAATAATCAATAATGAGATTTTAAAAGTAGTAGAGAAAAATAATGATACTTTGATTACTTTAGACCCAGAATTAGATGTAGATAAGCAAAATGAGCAGATATATAAATTCATAGACCAAAAAGTAGATGGAATTTTTATAAATCCTATTGATTTTGAACAAATAGAGCCAGCTTTACAGGCAGCAAAAAGAGCAAATATTCCTGTAATTATCATAGACGCTCCAGTTAGTGATGAAAGTTTAGTGAATTGTACGATTGTTTCGGATAATTATGATGCTGGTGTTCAATGTGCAAAAGACATGATGGAAAGATTAGATAGTGCAAATATTGTTCTATTGAAACATACAACAGCAAAATCAGCAAAAGAGCGAATTGAAGGTTTTTTGAGCGTAATTGATAATAATGAAAAATATAAAGTTATAAACGAAGCTGAATGTGATGGGCAATTGGAAATTGCCATGCCTAAAATGCAAGAGATTATAGAAGAAACACCTGATATAGACGTAGTAATGGCGTTAAATGACCCAAGTGCTTTAGGTGCATTGGCTGCTTTAGAAAAGAACAATAAAAATGATGTAATGGTATATGGAATAGATGGCACGCCAGAGATAAAAGCTTTGATTGGCAGAAATCAAATGATAGTCGGTACGGTAGCGCAATCACCTATCAAGATGGGGCAAATAGCTGTAGAAAATATGTATAATATTTTAAATGGCAAAAAAATAGAAAAAAATATAATAATACCTATTTCGCTGATAAACAAAGAAAATTTATTTAAATATGATGAAGATAGGTGGCAATAATGAATAGAACATATGGATTATTTTTCTTTATTGTTAAAAATACGATGTTTATTTTAAATGTGATAATTGTTTTATTTTATGTAGCAGTTATTGCGATTACAACAAAATATATCATTGGAAATGATTTGGCGAGGAGTTTTCTTGATAAAGTAATGTATATGCCTACGGCTCCAGTATATATTATTAGTGGGTCTGTTGGTTTATTACTTTGTTTAGCTTATTGCGTTTATTATCGAGAGTTTAATAATATAAGAAATAAAACAATAAATTACTTATATAGTTTGTTAGAAGTAGTAATTTCAGTAATACTTATTTTTTTAATATATTTATCATATAATGGAATAATTTTATTTGTTTTTTGTGATTGTATGTATCATCTGAAAAAAGGCTTGAAGTATCAAGTCTTATTAGTTGCATTAGGTCTTATATATTTATTGGCAAATTATGAAATAGTTACATATTTTTATACTTTAGTTAATATAGAAGAATATTTCCTAGTCTATGATGCTAGCATAAGAAATTGTTTAATAATCATAAAGAGATTATTAGAAGGCTTTAATATAATATTGTTTATAATTTTTATGATTATTTATATCTTGAAGCAGATACAAGAAAATGAATATATCAGTAAAAAATTATCCATGGTGGCAATGATAAATAAAAAAATGCAAAAATATGTTATTGTTACGGAAAAATTTGGTGAAAAAAATGAACGCAAGCGTTTGGCTAGAGAACTTCACGATACGATAGGACATGCTTTGGCAGGAATGGCTGTGGGCGTTGATGCGTGTATCACTATGATTGATAAAAATCCTCAATTGGCAAAAGCACAATTAAAAGTAATATCCAAGGCTATACGCAAGGGCATGAAAGATGTTAGAAATTCACTAAATAAGATGCGACCAGATTTTTTACAGCAGTATAGATTAAAAGAAGCTATTGAAAAAATGAAAGAAGAGATATCTAATGTAACGGATTTGAAGATAAATTTAAATTATCAGATTGATGAAACTGGTTTTGATACTAAGATAGAAGATATCTTATTTAGAGTTATTCAAGAAAGTATAACAAATAGTATACGACATGGATTGGCTACAGTTGTGGATATTAATATTTACAAAGAAAATAATTTATTGTGTTTAAAAATAAAAGATAATGGTAAAGGTTGTAAGGCTATAAACTATGGTTTTGGTCTAAAACAAATGGTAGAAAGAGTTTCTCAAATAAGAGGCGATATAAATTTTTATAGTGAAAATGGTTTTACAACTGAGATAAAAATACCTTTATAGAGTAAAAATCTTATAGAGAAGGAGAGTTATTGGATGCGGTATTTCCAATAATAATTGCGAAAATGATAAAAGTATTAATAGCAGATGACCAAGAATTGATAAGAGAGTCGTTAAAGATAATTTTAGGCGCACATGATAATATTGAAATTGTTGGTGTCGTAGGCAACGGGTATGAAGTATTAGAAACACTGAAAAAACATAAAGTGGATATTATTTTAATGGATATAAGAATGCCTAAAATGGACGGTGTATATTGTACTAAGCTCGTAAAAGAACAGTATCCAGAGATAAAAATAGTGATATTGACGACTTTTGATGATGATGAATATATATTTAGTGCTTTGAAATATGGTGCAAGTGGTTATTTATTAAAAGATGTGGGTATGGAAGAATTGTATGAAGATATTATGGTTATCTATAATGGCGGAGCTTTGATTAATCCAGATATAGCTACAAAAGTAGTAAGCATGTTTTCTAATATGTCGAGAAATAGAAATTTAATTATTAATGTTGAGGAAAATTGTCTAGATGAATTATCTAAAAATGAATGGAAGATAGTTCAAAATATAGGATTAGGTTTATCAAATAAAGAAATTGCTAAAAAAATGTTTTTATCTGAAGGTACAGTCAGAAATTATTTAAGTTCCATTTTATCTAAATTAGATCTACGAGACCGCACGCAATTGGCTATTTGGGCTGTACAGACAGGTCAAATTGCAAAGGATTTTGATAATGATTAAGAAAGTTATAATAAGTTTTATGGCTATAGTATTTATTTATGTAGCTGTAACAAATATATATACGAATAAAGTAGTAATACATTTAGGTATATTTGTAGGCAATTGGGAATTGCCAAATGGAAATGATTATAAAGTCATAGATGATGCTATAGCTCGTTTTGAAAAATTACATCCTAATGTAGAGATTGAATATGAAAGTGGTATTTTAAAATCTGATTATTCTTTGTGGTTAGCCAATAAAATTGTAAATGGTGAAGAACCTGATGTATTTATGATTGTAGATGAAGATTTTAATACGCTGAGTTCTTTAGGTGTTTTAAAGGATTTAACGGAAGAAATAGAAAATGATAAGAAATTTAATAAAGATGATTATTATGAGAGTACTTTAAAAGCTGGTCAATATGAGCATAAACAATATGCTTTGCCATATGAAAGTAATCCTATGTTGATGTTTGTAAACAAGACTTTATTAGAAAAAGAAAATATACCTATACCAGAAAATGATTGGACTTTAGATGACTTTTATAATATTTGTCAACAAGTTACAAAAGATACTAATGGTGATGGGGCTATCGACCAGTATGGTTGTTATAATTTTAGTTGGTTAAATTCTATGTATAGTCATGGTATAAGATTATTCGATGAAGATGGAAAAGAATGTTTTATCGATCAAGATGAAGCAAAAGAAGCAGTTATTTTCGTAGAAAAATTAAATAAATTAAATCAAGAACATATCATTACGAAGGAAGAATTCAATACAGGTAAAGTGGCATTTGCTCCTATGTCTTTTGCGCAATATCGTACATATAAGCCATATCCTTGGAGAGTAAAAAAATTCTCTGATTTTGAATGGGATTGTATAAAAATGCCGTTGATATCATCTAATGATAAAGGAAGTGAAATTTCTTCATTATTGATGGGAATATCTTCGAGAAGTAAAAATGCTGATATAGCTTGGGAATTTTTGAAAATGCTCACCTATGAAAAAGAAACACAAAAGGATTTATATAAGTATTCACAAGGAATTTCTTCTTTAAAATCAATCAATAAATCAGAAGATATTGTATGCCTTTTAGGTAAGGATAATAAAGAAAATCAGATAAATGTAAATCTTTTAGATGAAGTTATGAATAAAACGTTAGAACATAGTAGATTTAAAAAATATAATCAAGCTTTGAATTTAATTGATATAAAAATTAATGATATGATAAGAAATAAAAACGATATTGATATAGGTTTATTGGAATTGCAAAAGGATATAAATAAGTATTTAAATGAATAATGAGAAATAGTTTTATACTGTTTTTGATGGTAATAGTAGCTTAAAATTCTGTTTTTAGGCTACTATTTTTTATTGTTCATAATGAATGAAATAAAATTGTGACAAATGTAATGCCCATTTTGTGATTGTAGACATATGATTATTTTCGTCAATATTGATAGAATAGTTGATGTAAAGAGAATTATTAGAAAATATAAAAAATAAAGGAGCAACTACTATGAAGTATGTAATATTAGTTAGCCATGGAAAATTTGCAAATGGCTTAAATGATGCTTTATCTATGTTGGCAGGAAACAGAGAAGATATTTTATCTGTTGGTCTTGAAAATGGAAAAAGCGTAGATGAATTTACAGCATTATTCACTGAAAAAGTAAAAGATATTTCAAATGATGATGATGTTATTTTACTAGGTGATATAATCGGTGGTTCACCACTTACAAATGCCACAAATGTTTTAGTTAATAAAGGAATTAAAACAGTTATTTTAGGCGGAATGAATTTACCATTAGCTTTAACAACTGTTTTGATGAAAGACACTGTTTCTTTAGATGAAATAGCAAATCAAGTTTTAGAACAGGCTCGTATGGCTATGCAAGAATTTAAAATAGTAGAAGAGTCTGAAGAAGATATTTAATTTTAGGTAATTATTTTAGGAGGTTTTTATAATGTCAGTTTCATTTATTCGTATTGATGACCGTATGATTCATGGTCAAACTTGTACTCGTTGGGCTAGAGAATATCCTTGTGATGGATTAATCGCTGTAAATGATAAAGCAGCAAAATCCGATGTATTAAAAGCAGCTTATAAAGCAGCTAGTGGTAAAAAAACATTTGTTTGGACTGTAGAAGATTTTAAAAAGAAAGCTCAAAAAGTTTTAGATAGCGATACACGTTATTTCTTAATTACAAAAGACCCTATTGATATGAGAAAAATCTTAGTTGAACAAGGTTTTAAATGTGGTATTACAAAAGTAATCGTAGGTCCATGTAATGACCGTGAAGGTTCAACAACACTTGGAAATAATCAGTCCATTACTCAAGAAGAAGCACAAGCTTTAGAAGATATCAGTAAAGCTGGTTATAGCATTGAATTTTCTTTATTACCAGATGTTTCTATTGGTAATTGGGATAAATTCAAAGGTAAATTTGGTTTTTAATTAGATTGTATATAAGATGAAGTGGAGGGAGTTTCATGGAAATAAGTTGGCTCCAAGCCATTATATTAGGGATATTTGCTTGTTTAGCTAGTATGCCTGGTATGGGTGGTACTGTAATTGGTAACTATACATTAGGTCGTCCACTCGTTGGGGGCTTAGTTTGTGGTATTGTTTTAGGTGATATTCAAAGCGGTATTTTAATTGGTACTGCAATGCAGGTTGTATACATAGCACTTGTTACTCCAGGTGGTACAGTTTCTGCTGATGTTCGTGCTGTAAGTTATATTGGTATTCCTCTTGCAATGATAGCTGTTAAATCTTTAGGTCTTGATCCAGCAAGTCCAGCAGGTATTGGTTTGGCTACTTCATTTGGTTCCATGGTAGGTACACTTGGTACAGTTTTATTCTATGGTACTGCTACTATCAACCTTGCATGGCAACATATTGGTTGGAAAGCTGTTGAAGAAGGTAATTTCCATAAATTATATTTCGTAGATATGGGTCTTCCTTGGATTTCTCATATTATATGTTCTTTCATTCCAACAGTAGTTATGTGTTTATATGGTCAAGATGCTGTAGAAGCTATTAAAACTTATTTACCAATGGACGGTATTGCAATGCAGACATTATTCACAGTAGGTGCATTACTTCCATCAGTTGGGGTTGCTATCTTATTAAAACAAGTTGTTAATGATGTTATGGATTTCATTCCATTTTTCTTAGGTTTTGCTTTAGCTGCAGGTTTAGGATTAAACTTAATCGGTGCTGCTATCGTCGGCGGTATGTTTGCAATTATCAATTATAAAATTCAGATGCTTCGCATAGAAGCTAAAAAAGCAGCAGCTAGTGGAGCAACAAGCTATGATGATGACGATGAGGAGGATATTTAAATGGAAAAGAAAATTTCTAAGAAAGCACTAAATAAATCTTTTAGAAATTGGTACTATGGACATTTAACATGTTTCTCCCAAGAACATATGCAGACTTTTGGTTATTTATGTGCTATGTTGCCAATTATCGAAGAATTATATAAAACAAAAGAAGAACAGAAAAAGGCAATGCAGACATATACAGCCTTCTTTAATACAGAACCACAGGTTGGTAGTGTAGTTGTAGGTATTACTGCAAGTTTGGAAGAAGCAAAAGCTAATGGCGCAGATGATATCAATGCAGAAACAATTAATGGTCTTCGTGCAGGTCTTATGGGACCACTCGCTGGTATCGGTGACTCCTTGGTAGTAGGTACATTAATTCCAATTTTATTAGGTATTGCAATGGGTCTATCTACTGGCGGTTCACCAATTGGGGCAATCTTTTATATAATCGTTTGGAATTTACTTATTACTTGGGGTATGAGATTTTTATACTTCAAAGGTTATGAACTCGGTGGTAAAGCAATTGATTTCTTAGTTGGTGAAAGAGCTACAGCTATTCGTGAATCTATCGTAATGTTAGGTACTATCGTAATTGGTGCTGTTGCTGGTACTTGGATTAATATCAGAACAGGTTTCACTATGACTGCCGAAGGTGCAGATAAACCATTTTTAGTACTCCAAGATACATTAAATGGCGTATTCCCTAATATTTTATCAGCTGTGTTTGTTATTTTCTGTTGGTATTTATTGACTAAGAGAAATATGTCACCAATTTATGTTATGCTTTTATTAGTAGTTATTGCTTTTGTTGGTGTATTAGTTGGTTTCTTCGATACAGGATTAACTTATTGATGAAAGGTGATTTTTTATGCAGAGCGAAATGAAACAAGCTTATGTTGGAGAAATAAAATATCAAACTAAGATGTTGAATAATTTAAAAGTTTGGCTTAGAAATATGATAATGCTTTCTTCTATATCATTAATATTGATTTTATTTGGAGATGAGATGTATTCTTTCTTATCAACTGTAGGTATAATATTAATGGTTTTAAGTGTGATAGCTTGTTTGATATTGAGTTTAGGCATAAAAAATGGACAGGATAATATTAATAAATTGATTAACTATATAGAAAAATAACAGCAATAAAAGGCTATGATGAATATAATTTCCCCCATCTAAATATTATTCATCATAGCCTTTTTAGAGTTTAAAATAATTTTAGTTTAAGTGGGTGATGATATGGATTGGAAAATTGTATTTTCAGATATTGATGGAACAGTATTAAATTCTAAACATGAATTATTGACTAGTACAATTGAAGCTGTACAAAAATTAGCTTTAAAAAATATACCATTTGTATTGGTGTCAGCGCGTATGCCTAAAGCTATGAAATTAATTCTTGATGAAATGAATGTAAAAATGCCAATGATTAGTTATGGTGGGGCTTTAGTTTTAGATGAGCAAAATCAAATTTTACATGATGATAAAATTAATAAATTAGATACGAAGGCTATTATTGATGAAATAGAACTATTATGGCCTGATGATGTAGTAATAAATTATTATAGTGATGATAATTGGTTTATAAAAGATGAAGATAATAAAGCTGTAAAGAGAGAAGAAAATATCACTAATGTAAAAGCCTGTCAGGCTGATTTTAAAGAATTGATAAATAAAGATATATTGCCTAATAAAATATTGTGTATGACAAAAGCAAATATCAGCTCAAAAATAGAAGCTGTTTTGCAAGAGAAGTTTCCACAATTAAATATAGTGCGTTCAAGTGATATTTTAATTGAAATTATGAATAAAGATGTAAGTAAAGCAAAGGGTATCGAAGTATTATTGCATCATTTAAATATGACACCTGAACAAGCTATTGCCTTTGGAGATAATTATAATGATTTAGATATGTTGAAATTGGTAGGAAGAGGAGTCGTTATGCAAAATGCTCCAGAAGAAATCAAAAAACAAATGGAATATATAACAAAGTCTAATAATGAAGATGGCATTTATGAATATCTGCAAAAACTTGATTTAGTATAAGAGGAGATGAAAAAGATGTTATGGGAAAATAGACAATCTAATTATGATAAATATCCTAAAATAAAGATAAAAGAAATAGATGAATTATCTAGTGAAGCTTATGAAGGTTATGCAGATATTGTAAATGTTTTGAATTTAATTGAAGGTGAAGAAGCAATTGTAACTTCACCAGAAAATCTATTTGCTCCATTTGTCGTTCATTATGCAGAAACATTTATAATACCTGAAAATATAAAAGAATATACTATAGCACCATATGGAAAATCTAAAGGGCAAAAAATTGCAACATTAAAAGCTTATGTGCGAGTTTAATTTCCATTCGTAAATAAAAAAGCAAGGATTAAAACATCTGTTTATATCCTTGCTTTTTGTTTAGGCGATTAATATATGAGCCTTATTTAATTCAGTTTTTATTAATTCCAAAGTTTCCATATTAGGAATTTCAATTGTATGATAATGAAGACCGTTTGTTATGCTCATTAAAGCAGAAGCATTTGTTTTTTCTTTTTTTGCCAAAAATAACTGAATATCTCTACGACTATTGATGAAGAGATTAACACGAATTTCACCATATAATGGGTGTTCAACGATAACATCACGGACTTTACCACCATTATCAATGATAATTTCTAATTCTGTTTGTAAATTATCATCATTATGTTGGCAGGCTATAGTGGCGAGTTGTTCTTCTTTTGCTTGGTCGTGAGGTAGTAAATAACCTCTAGGTGTAGCAAAAATATTATGACCGGAAGCTCTTAAAACGGTAATATCTCCGACAATAATCTGTCTACTGACTTTGAAAATATTAGCTAGTTCTGAGCCGGTAATTGGCGTATTAGTTTGTTTTAACGTATAAAGGATTTGTTCACGTCTTTCATCTGTATTCATATAAATCACTTTCTTTTTTTATTTAATTAAATCGGCAACAGTAGCGTTAACAGCTTTTATTAAATCTTGTGGTGCAAGTAAAATCTGTTCTCCACGTACACCTGCACTGATAGCTATTTTAGGCCATTTCAAAGCTGTTTCGTCAATGAATACAGGATAAGCTTTTTTTGCACCAAGTGGAGAACAACCACCACGTACGTAACCAGTTAAAGGCAATAGTTCTTTAAGATGTATCATTTCTACTTTTTTAAAATTAGCAACTTGAGCAAGTTTTTTTAGATGCAATTCATCATCACCAGGGATACAAGCCATGATGATATCATTTTTATCACTTCTAGCTACTAAAGTTTTAAATACAGTTTTTATATCCATATTTACATCTTTAGCAACATGGATAGCACTTAAGTCATTTAAATCTACTTTATATTCTTTTAGTTCATAATCTATCTTTAAGCGGTCTAAAATGCGAGCCGCATTAGTCTTTTTCATAATGATATCCTCCTAAAAATATTAATGAATATAGCTATTATTATAGCATTTAGAAAACTTTTTTAAAATATTTTATATTTTTTTCAAAAAAAGTGTTGACATTTATTTGAAATCGGGTTATTATATAGAAGCTGACTCACGGAGACAGCAACAAGCAAGAAATGTTCTTTGAAAACTAAACAATGCACAATATGTTTTCTAACATAAACGAATGTG